>ERZ795048.645-NODE-645-length-35803-cov-6.547723_pt1 | contig 35803 bp, 27 predicted proteins | sample MGYA00375132_ERZ795048 | MGnify/ENA primary metagenome ERZ795048 (study PRJEB30177, sample SAMN05720225) | activated sludge metagenome | isolation source: Anaerobic digester | place: Hong Kong | collected 2014-12-17 ... | reverse complement strand
TACGACCAATTGGTTAACAGCCAACTGCTCTACCGACTGAGCTACAGGGGAATATTTCATTAAAGACAAGATGGTTAATAGCAAATCAACACGTCTTATGTCAACACAATTTTTTTATATTTTTTGAAATTATTAAAAATTGTATGTTCTCCCGCTGCATAATTAAAAGTTAAATATCTCTGTAACCGGTTTTTAATATTTATTGCTTGAGGCTGATTTTAAGGGTTTATACATTAAAGTATAAAGATAGGGCGCGAAAAAACCGTTAATCAGAATATAGAAAGATATATGGTGAAAAAGATGCTCCATGAACCAGAACTGCTGAAGGTAACTGTTGATGATCTTGATGGTGAAGATACTGCGCCTGAGGCCCCTGTAAATATACTCAGAGAGAAAACATTTAATCCTGAACTCAGTTCTCTGCTTGGTAAAATATACTCTCACGAAAAGGTTGCTGCAGCTGATGTTCCGGTTATGGATGGTTATGAACCTTCCATGAAAATTTCACTTCTTCAGAAATGTGATGACCTGATATACAGGTTAAAACATGAGGAGGAGGCTGCTTCTGTAACATCAGATTTCAATCCCTTCTCCCTTGATATAAATGTTTATGATGATATTGATGATCTTAATGATTACATAAGGGCCGGTTTGAAACAGTGCGGATTCAGCCGTTTCCTGATTATGAAATATAATTTCAGGGACGCGGCATTCAGAACAGACCTTAACATGATTAATGACAGTCTTACAGCTGATGTTTTTTTCAGTGTAAGGGATCATCTGTTTAACCAGCTTTACAGTACTGATCAGGGATGCCTTTTAAATTACGATACTGTCAAGGAAGACCCGTTCTTGTACAAGAAGCTGGGCCTCTTATTTGAAGATGATAACCGGAACAGGGAGGTGTTCCTTGTAAGGCTCTGCAGTATTGCCGGGGGCAATGACGTAAATCCTTTTACCGGCGAAAATATAAGTTTATTTGAAAAGTATCTTTCACCGCTGCTCATAGTAATTTCTGATGATGAGTCGGGCGGAAAACCCGCCTCATACTATTATAACACACTTAAAATGAAAATGCAGATACCTTTCTCTCTTTATGTTATGAAAAACCTTTTCAGCTTTGATTCCGCAGAATTGAGTCACGGAGACGCTCTGTTGATGCTGGAACTGTTTATCAATTCTCCTGCAGGGAAAGAGATGTCCCGTACAATTCTTACCCTTGAAGATTTTTCAATTAAGGAAAACCTTTTTATCCTTAAATACCTGATGTCGAGAATAAGGAAAAGGCTGGAAATAAATTCCTTTTTTATGAGAATAAGCATAAATAAATGTATATTAATTGCTTCAGAAGAGGAGAGCAGTGATATCAGGGAAATCGTTGACGAAATCAACACACCTGATGAAATTATTAATTTTCAGCCGGTAAATAACGTATTAAATATTGATAGACATTCTTTTGCCTCCCTGTTTCTTTAATATGCTTTATCAATTATTTTCTTGCTTAAAAAAGAGCTATCATGTATCCTGAATAGATAGATGAGTCATATATAATAATATGAAAAACGGAAGATTAATATACCTGCTGACAATTTTATTTGTCCCTGTTCTACTCTTTGCAGAGGGGAGCATAGGGACTTCCGGAGCTGATTTTCTTGAACTTGGCGTGGGGAGCAGGCCTCTTGCCATGGGAGAGGCTTTTACTGCTGAAATAAATGATATTAATAGCCTTTATTATAACCCGGCAGGTCTTGCCACGCTTAAATATCCGGTTCTTTCCATTTTTCATCATGAATTGATACTCGATTCCAGGTTTGAAAATATAAGTGTTGCACAGAAGGTATACGGCGGATGGCTCGCTGTTTCTAATTCACTTTTCTGGGTCCCTCCATTTGAAAAGATCGACATTGACGGCAACGAAACAGGTGAAGTCCAGTTTTATAACGGGAACTTCAGTATCGGTTACGGCTATGACCTGGAAATGTTTTATCTGGGCGGCTCAGTGAAGTATATATACCAGAAGATAGATACCCTGTTTCTCAGTTCTTTCGCGGTTGATGTCGGTATCTTAAAGGATATGTATCTTTACTCCCCCTTTGACAGCCCTTTAAGAAACTTCAGTGTGGGCCTTTCGATCCTTAATTTCGGTACTGATGCAAAGGATGACCCTCTCCCCAGGATGCTCAGGTTCGGTACATCCTACAAAATGACAAAATGGTTCGGCTTTAACATGGATTTTACTGAAAATCTCATTGATTCCTCTGACATTTACGATTTTACGTACGGTTTTGAGGAGAGCTTCAGGCTTAATACCGGGGTTGAGTTCAATTATCTTGAAATACTGTACCTCAGGGGCGGATGGAGATTCAATGACGCCGGCACGTATACCATGGGTATGGGATTTAACTATGCTATTAAAGATGTTGCGTTCAGCCTTGACGCATCATATGCTGATAACGGGATTTTCGGGCCCGTCTATTCCATAAGCCTTACATTTAAATTGATACCGAAGGTAATAACAGTTGAGGACAAGGTGAAGGCAGAGGCTCACTACAAGAAAGGGATCAAACATTTTGTGGCTGATGATATTGATTCCGCAATCAATGAATTCAATACCGCAAGGGACTATAATCCTTACCATAAAAATATTGACAGGAAAATCGAGGACCTTAAAGAGATTAAAAAACTCAGAGAAGAGAACAGGGAACTTGATGAAGAACTTAGAAAGGACGAATACCAGGGAGGCTTCTTCGATTAGGGAGACCTCTGTAATTACAGATTTCTGCAAAAACTCCTACAGCTCTGTACTGATCAGCATGGGGGATACAAGGGTAATCTGCGCTGCAAGTATTGATACCGATGTTCCTGAATTTGCAAAAAATAAAAATATAGGGTGGCTGACAGCAGAATATACTATGCTTCCCTATTCAACTCCCAGAAGAACAAGGCGTGAACTGATGAAGCGCGACGGGCGTTCTGTTGAGATTCAGCGGCTTATCGGTAGGTCGTTAAGGGCCGGCATAGACCTGGGGCGTTTCCAGGGGCATTCAATGTTCATAGATTGTGATGTGATTCAGGCGGACGGGGGGACGAGAACCGCTTCAATAACAGGTGGTTTTATAGCGATGAAGCTTGCAACTGACAGGATGCTCCGCGAAGGGCTTATTGTTGAAAACCCGATAACCGGAAATATAGCCGCAATATCGGTAGGTATTGTTGACAATGAAATTCTTCTGGACCTTGATTTTTCAGAGGATTCACGTGCTGATGTTGACATGAATATTGTAATGAACAGCAGTTTTGAACTTATAGAAATACAGGGAACAGGTGAACAGGCGCCTTTCAGTGTCAATACAATGAACAGTATGGTCGAAACTGCCGGAAAAGGTATTGCGGAACTTATAAATATCCAGAATAGCTGCTTTAAGTGACAAATCTCTCCAACAATTTCAGACATAAGCCGATATTAATAAAAAAATTATAGTGGTATTATAATGAAACGATTTTCCTGGAAAGCGGCAGTTCTATCTGTTATTATATTTTTTTACGGGGCGGATCTCTATCCTCAGGGTAAACAGACCTCTGTAATAGATACACCTACAGCTTTTACAATTGCAAGGGGGACGTACAAGGTATCTCTCCTTGAGTATGATAATGGCGGGATGGAGTTCAAGACCTTCCTCGGGCTTCATGATATAATATATCTTGGTGTGTCACTTGATGTTCAGAGCGCCATAGGGCGTGATGATCCCGGGTTTAACGTGCCGGGGGTAATCGCGAGACTGAAGTTTACAGACGGGCATGAAGCATTCCCTATAGCCATTGCGGCAGGATACGATTCTTTTTACACCGGCTATGAAGGCCTGGAAGAGGATGATACAGAGGATGAAAAGGATGATCTGAACAGGGTAATTTACGGGCCCTATCTTGTATTTACAGGTTCAATCTACCTTTTTGATTCTGAACAATATCTCAGTGTAGGGGTAAGAACTCCCACTCAGCCCGATTATATACCGGACAACACATCATACTTTACATCAATCGATATACCTCTCGGAGAATTTTTCAGGTTCCAGTTTGAAGTGGAGAGGGTTTACTGGAATTTCAGGGATGCTGATGACTGGCTTTTCAATCCCGGTATCAAGTTTAATTATTTTGACCAGGTATTCTTTACTCTGGGTGTAATGATTGAGAATGATGAAAGGCCGAACCGGATTATCAGGTTTGAATATCACGGCGAATTTTAAATAACGGCAGGTTCAGGCGGGGTATGTTTTTGAAAAACAGAATAAGCGGAAGAGGTTTGAGAAAGGTACTTTCAATATTGCTTCTTTTTATGCTTTTTTTTTCAGGTATACATGAAGGTTCCGGGGAACTTAAAAGATGCGTACTAAAACTTTATGGTAACAACGGGCGGGTCGTTAAACTGAGAGTCGAGGTCGCTGCCCGTGAGCGTGACAGGCAGAAGGGCCTTATGTACAGAATGTCGCTGGATAAAAACAGCGGAATGCTCTTTGTCTTCAGCAGGGATAAACGCCTCTCTTTCTGGATGAAAAATACATACATCCCCCTTGATGTAGCTTTCATTGATTCATCCGGTGTGATAAAGGATATATACCAGATGAAGCCCCTGGATACATCTGTATTTTACAGCTCATCATCAGAAGTCAGGTATGCCCTTGAAGTAAACCAGTGGTGGTTTGCTCAAAATGGAATCACCGTGGGAGACAGGATAGGTCTTAATGGATGCATCGGTCAATAGGATAGCGTCATCAGCAGATGAAAGGGCTCTCCTTGTCTCAATTGTATTTAAAGGCGAAAACCCTGTAAAAGCAGGTTACTCTCTTGAAGAACTCTCCCTTCTTGTTAAAACAGCTGGAGCGATAATTGTCGATAAAATGACAGTAAAAAGAGAAGCTGTTGATCCGGCCTTTATTATAGGGAAGGGTTATGTCGAAATACTGCAAAACCTGATATCTGAAAATAATATAAAACTGATTGTGTTCGATCTGAACAATATACGGCCTGTACAGATTCGTAATCTTGAAGACACCCTGAAATGCCGTGTCATAGGGAGAAACGAGATAATTCTTGATATATTTGCCCGGAGGGCAAGGAGCGCCGAAGCAAAGATTCAGGTCGAACTGGCGCAGCTCAGGTATATTCTGCCCAGGCTCAAGGGGCTTGGAGGTGTTCTTTCAAGGCTTGGAGGGGGGATAGGCACCAGGGGACCCGGTGAAAAGATGCTTGAAACTGACAGGCGGCATATACTCAGGCGTATTGATACCCTGAAAAGGAAACTGAAAAAATATGAGGAACACAGAAAACGGACAAGGAGTTCACGTTCAGGAGAACTTCTTGGCGCTGTTGTGGGATATACTAATGCAGGCAAATCAACATTGATAAACCTGCTTGCTAAAGATGATCTCTTTGTTGAAAACAGACTTTTTGCAACCCTTGATTCGTATACAAGGGCAGTTTATATTGAGGAGGGTTTTAATACCCTGCTTACCGACACTGTCGGTTTTATACAGAACCTTCCGGCAAACCTGATTGAATCGTTCAGGTCAACGCTTGAGGATATTGAAAATTCAGATTATATAATACATGTGATCGATATAACTGCGCCTGATATTGAATCGAATATCAGTACTGTTGAAAGGGAGATTAACTCACTTGACATAAAAGGGAAGCCGGTTATTCTTTTTTTTAATAAATGTGATGCTTCAGAGGAGGCAAGACTTAATTTAGTAAAAAACAGGTTTCCAGATGCAGTTACAGGTTCTGCAAAGGATGGAACTGGTGTTTCGATTCTTAAGGAGAAAATCTCTGCTCTCAAATATCTACGCAAGGGGAAATAAAAAAACTGATCACCGTAAATGACGGGTCTTATCATCCCGGCTATAAAAATAATGTATAATATAATAAATAATTTCTTGATAAATAGATAATACAGTATGATTATGTAACATTAACATGTGATTATGCCACTCAATAATTTTGTAATCTCTTAATTAACCTCAATACAGGATAAAAATATGCTAGAACTGATTCTTAATACCGTTTTCGGAACAAAGCCTGAAAGGGACAGGAAAAAACTGCAGCCCTTTGCGAACAGGGTAAACGCCCTTGAAAGCAGTTTCCAGAAACTCACTCCGCAGGAAATACTTTCGAAGTCTAATGATTTCAGGCAGAGGGTCGAAAAGGGTGAACCTCTTGATTCAATACTTCCCGAGGCTTTCGCCCTTGTTCGTGAAGCCTCAGTGAGAACTCTCGGTATGAGGCATTTTGACGTGCAGATAATGGGTGGCGTCGTTCTCCATAAGGGGCAGATTGCCGAGATGAAAACCGGTGAGGGTAAAACCCTTGTGGCCACTCTCCCTGTATACCTGAACGCGCTTAGCGGCAAAGGAGTTCATGTTGTTACGGTAAACGATTACCTGGCAAGACGTGACGCTGAATGGATGAGTCCTATTTACAGGTACCTGGGGCTTTCTGTGGGTATTATCCAGCATAATCTTGGCCCCCTGGAGAGGCAGAAGGCCTACGGAGCGGACATTACATACGGAACAAATAATGAGTTCGGCTTTGATTATCTCAGGGACAACATGGTTGAGCATAAAAGCCTAAAAGTACAGAGGGAACTTAATTTCTGTATCGTAGACGAGGTGGATTCAATACTCATAGATGAATCGAGGACACCTCTTATTATTTCCGGTTCAATTGAGGAGTCCACCAAGAAATATACTCTAATTAACAAGCTGATCCCTCAGCTGAAAGAGGAAGTGGACTACGAGGTCAATGAAAAAGACAAAAACGCCACCCTGACTGAAGAGGGGGTCGCTCATATAGAGAGAATAATGAAGATCGACAACCTGTATGACAACAGGCATATCGATATTATCCATCATATAAATCAGGCCCTGAAGGCACATACTGTATTCAACAGGGATATAGACTATATAGTGAAGGATGGCGAGGTCGTTATAGTTGATGAATTTACAGGAAGGCTCATGCCGGGGAGGAGGTTTTCTGACGGACTTCATCAGGCGCTTGAAGCTAAAGAGAATGTTACTGTCGCGCGTGAAAGCCAGACACTGGCCTCGATTACCTTCCAGAATTTTTTCAGGATGTATAATAAGCTTTCAGGCATGACAGGAACCGCTGAAACTGAATCTGTCGAATTTAAAAAGATATACGGGCTGGATGTTGCTGTTATTCCTACCAACCTTCCTCTAATAAGAAAAGACAATCCTGATAAGGTATATAAAACAGAACGGGAGAAGTTCAATGCCATTGCAGAGGAGATCTCCGATTATACGAAAAAAGGGCGGCCCATACTTGTAGGTACTATCTCAATTGAAAAATCTGAAAAACTCTCCAACGCGCTCAGGTCAAAGGGGATTATACACAATGTCCTTAACGCCAAGTATCATGAGAAAGAGGCCCAGATTGTTGCTGAGGCAGGGCGGCCCGGGGCTGTAACAATCGCAACAAATATGGCAGGCCGTGGTACTGACATTGTTCTCGGAGGCCGGAGGACATACATAGATGACGCCGAAAGCCATAATCCATCCCAGGTAAGGGAACTCTGGGAAAATTTCAGATTTAAGGTGATTAATTCCGAATTTGATGAAGCTGAAAAGATGATTGAAGAGATGCAGGGTCAGGACAAAAACAAGGCTTTATCGATAATTAAAAACGGGCGTGAATGGATTGTTAATCATAACCACGTTGTCGGAGCGGGAGGACTCCATATACTCGGCACAGAGAGGCATGAGTCAAGAAGGATAGACAACCAGCTGAGGGGACGTTCCGGACGTCAGGGGGACTCCGGTTCTTCAAGGTTTTATCTGTCACTTGAGGATGACCTTATGAGACTTTTCGGTTCAGAGAGAATCGGCAAGGTTATGGACCGGCTCGGAATGGAGGAGGGTCAGGAGATCGAAAGCCCCATGGTTTCAAAGGCGATAGCAAGCGCGCAGAAACGTGTTGAAGGGCGTAACTTCGAAATAAGGAAACACCTCCTTGAATACGATGATGTTATGAATGCTCAGCGTACCTTTATATATAATGAGAGGAACGAGATTCTTGACGGTGCCGATATTTCACACAAGATTTACACCTATTTTGAGGATGTAATAAATCCACGAATCGAATATTTTACGCTCGGTGAAAGGCATCCCGAGCAGTGGGACCTTGAGGGGCTTCAGGCATGGCTTAAACAGAAGTTCACAATGGAACTTGATTATAATGAGATCAATCCTCTTGAGATGTCATACAGTGAGTTTGTGGATGCACTCATTGAAAAACATACCGTCATGTATAAGGAGCGGGAGGAGAAGATCGGCCCTGATGACATGAGAGTCCTTGAAAGGCTTATATCTCTTCAGGTAATTGATAATAAATGGAGAGAGCATCTTCTTTCCATGGACCACCTGAGGGACGGTATATGGGCAATGGGGTATGGTGAAAGAAATCCCCTTGTTGAGTATAAAATTGAGGGATCAAGGATATTCGGAGATATGCTGGTCAACCTTAAAGAGGAGATCATGGAATACATGATGAAGGTTGAGGTGCAGAGGGTTGAGCAGGATGAGGTTCCCTTGCCGGCTCAAATGGCTGCTGCCAGTGAATTTCATCAGGAGGTTGACCAGTTCGGCGCGGGAGGAATACCCATGTCAATGCCAGATGCCGGGAAACCCCGGGAGGAAAAACAGACTGAAGGCGGTGTTAGACGTAAAAAAACGAGGAGAAGCAGGAGATAGCTCATGGCAGCACCTTTGATGAAAAGCGTTTCAGGAATCAGGGGTATCGTGGGTGAGAGTTTTACCCCGGAACTGCTGGTATCTGCCGGAGCGGCATTTGCTTCATACGCCAGATACGGTACGGTCGTGGTTGGAAGGGATTCAAGGCCAACCGGTGAAGCTGTTGCAATGAATATGATTTCTGTTCTTCTTCTTTCAGGATGTGATGTCGTAGATATCGGGGTGGTGCCCACACCTACAGTTCAGGTAATGGTGGAGGAGCTTAACGCTGCCGGAGGGATCGTAATCTCAGCTTCGCATAATCCGGTTGAATGGAACGCCCTGAAGCTGATAAATTCATCCGGAACATTCCTCAACCCGGCTGATATAAAGAAACTTTTTGCCCTGATGGAAAAGGAGCCGGTTTTCAAAAAATGGAACAAAGTAGGTAAGCTCACTGTTAATAATGAGGCAAATGCGCTTCATATTAAAAGAGTACTCGATGTTGTTAATGTAAAAAATATAAAAAAGAAAAAATTTCATGTTGTACTTGATGCTGTAAATGGTGCAGGCTCTATCATCACTCCTGAACTTCTTAAGTCATTGAACTGCAGGGTGACCATGATTAATTGCACCCCTGACGGCATCTTCCCGCGCGGAGCCGAACCGCTTCCCGAAAATCTTAACAAGCTTTCTGAAACCGTAATTAAAAGCGGCGCTGACATCGGATTTGCCCAGGACCCTGACGCTGACAGGCTGGCCATTGTCGATGAAAAGGGTAGGCCCATTGGAGAGGAGTATACGGTAACCCTTGTTGCGGACCATCTTTTACAGAAGGAGAAAGGCCGTGTAGTTGTAAACCTCTCAACAACAAAAGCGGTGGAAGATATCGCTGCCAGACATGGTGTCCCATTCAGCAGGGCAAAAGTCGGTGAGATAAACGTAGTGGAAGAGATGAGAAAGAAGGGCGCTAAAATCGGGGGTGAGGGCAACGGAGGTGTTATTTCTCCCGAGGTCCATCTCGGACGCGACTCCCTTGCCGGTATTGTATATGTCCTTGAAATGATGTCATTGAGAAACAGGAAGGTTTCAGAAATAATGGATGAAATGCCTGCCTATTTTATGAAGAAGGGAAAGGTCTCACTGAAAAACACTGAACCCATAGGGAATATAATAAGCAGGATATCGGACAGTTTTAAAAATGAAAAGCTCTCGCAGACTGACGGGCTGAGAATAGATTTTAAAAAGAGTGAAGAGTTCAAAAACGGATGGGTACACCTGAGGTCATCCAACACTGAACCTGTTTTCAGGATAATAGCAGAGTCCGACAATCCGCAGAAAACTGAAAAAATCTATAAGTATTTCGCAGGTATAATAAAATAGGAGCCGTTTCAGGCTCCTATATTTTTTCGAACTGTCCCGATTTAAGGGACTTGTATGCCGCGTCCACAATGCGGAACTCCATGGTGATCCTCTCAAGTGAAGGGGTCCAGGGTTTCCCGTTAACGTAATCATCAATAAATGACTTCAGCATTTTCCTGTATCCCAGGAAATCTGTAAAGTTCGTGAAGAATTTTTTCTTTTTTCTCCCGTAAACAGAAGAAAAAATTCCGTTGCTTTCAAAAGTGATAACGCCTTCGCTGCCGTAATATTTTGAAAGGCCCACGCCCTTTAACCTGTTAGGTATTCTCCATGAGTGAAAGAGTTTGGCTGTTAAACCGTTGCTGAATTTAATAAGGAGTGTTATCGAGTCCTCAAAGGGGACCGGTGTTTCATATTCAACATCAGGTTTTACCGCAATTACACTTACAGGTTCTGAATCAGCTATAGAAACAAGGAGATTGATCCAGTGAACCCCTCCTTCAAGAAGGGCGCCTCCTCCCATGAGGCCCGGATCTGTTCTCCATCCTGAAATATTGTCCCTGTTATATTTATTGATTTCGAGAAATAGAGGTTTGCCTATGTGGCCGCTGTTTACCGATTTAACAATTTTGGGAACAAACGATTTGAACATGTAATTTTCAGCAACAGTGCATCTGACCTTGTTCTTTTCTACTGCGGCAGTTATCTTTCTGATTTCAGCCATGCTTCTTGCGACAGGTTTTTCAAGGATTATATCCTTTTTGCTCTTCGCAGCTGCACAGGCAATCTCTGCATGATAGGCATGCGGCGTAGTTATGAAAACAATATTCACCTTTTCGCTGTCAAGGGCATGTTCAAGTTCAGGAAATGCTGCTTCACCCCTGAATTGTGACTTGAACGCATTGGCTTTAGTCACATCACTGTCCTGGAAGAAAAGGGGAATGTCCCCGTAAAGCTTTCTCAGATTTTTTGCGTGGGATTCGGCAATTTTACCGCATCCCACAAAACATATTCCCGGAAGATTTGTTGTCATTGTCCTGCCCCGGTATTTTTATCAGGAACCGCAGCAGTCACTGCCGCTATCGCATCCGCTGCATCCGCTGCATCCGCCACCGCCTGCATTGAGGCCGTACATTGCTTCTTCCTCGGTCGTATCTCTAATGCCTGTAACTTCAACATCAAAGTGAAGAGTTTCACCTGCAAGAGGATGGTTTCCGTCAAGAGTTACTTCACTTTCAGAAACGTCAACAACTGTCAGTATCTGCATACCCTGTTCATCATAGGCCTGGAGCTGCATACCTATTTCTATTGTATCCAGGTGAGCAAGCTTGTCCCTTTCGATTTTCTGTACAAGCTCATCATAACGGATTCCGTAAGCATTTTCAGGATCTATCGATGCCTGAAATTTGTCACCTATCTGTTTCCCCTCAAGTTCAGATTCAAGGCCGGGAATAATATTTCCTGAACCGTGTATGTACACAAGCGGAGAATGATTGGCGGAAGTATCAAGGATATCACCGTTATCATTTTTAAGTGTATATTCGAAGGTTACCACCTTATTGTTTTCAACTTTAAGCATTTCAACCTCACTTTTTAATGGAAAGCTATTTAAGTCAGTTAATTTATCCATTTTATTGTTACTTTAAATTTTAATAAAGGAATTAATTCAAGAAAAAACGTATAAAAAAGGTTTATTTGGCGAAAATTATGAGGTTTTAACCTCATTTACATGTAAAAACAGGTAAATTAACATTTGAGAGACGTATAGGACTAATCTACACAGCTTATAATTATTTTTATCCCGGTGCGGCTCATGAAAAAAAATTATGGACAACAGGACTCCTGTTTTTTAAGAATCTTGTTAATGGAGTAATTTATGTCACAAAACAATTATGCGAAATACAGGATAGAAGTTTCATATAAAAAAGATGATCCCCGTGGAGATGCCGTAAAGGAGAAGTTTAATTCACTGGGATTTACTGTTGATACGGTTGTAATAACAGACAATTATCTTGTAAATATAGATTTCACTGACAGCGAGATTAATTCAGCTGCCGCGCTTCTGATACAGCCTGTTACGCAGGAATATGTTATCAACAGGCCGTTTCAGCCGGTTTCCGATTTTACATACTGTATTGAAATCGGTTTCCTCCCCGGGGTTACAGACAATGTATCCCATACTGTGCGGGAATCTTTTGAAGATCTTTTCAAAAGGGAATTTAACAGTGAGAAATCTGTTTTCTATACAACATCATATTTTCTTACCGGTGACTTGTCAGACGATGAAGCTGAAAATATAGGGAAGGAGCTTTACAATCCCCTGATTCAGAGGATTAAAATTCTTTCGTCATCTCAATATAAAGAGAAAAACGGGTTAGGCCATGAAATACCGGTAGTTAATATATCTGAAAAGGGTGAGTCTGATACGGTAAATCTTGATGTTCCGGATGATGAACTTCAGAAGATAGGCAAAGAAGGGATAGCGGACAGTGACGGAACAAGAAGAGGCCCTCTTGCCCTTGATATGGCATCGATGCATGTTATCAAAGAGTATTTCAACGGTAAAGAGAAGAGGAACCCTACAGACATTGAACTTGAATCAATCGCGCAGACCTGGAGTGAACACTGCAAACATACTATTTTTGCCGCGGCAATGGACGATGACACACCGGGCGGCATATACAAGACATATATAAGGGAAGCCACAGTTAGAATCCGAAAAGAGAAAGGTGACAGTGATTTCTGTGAATCGGTGTTTACCGATAATTCCGGAGGTATAACCTTTGACGATAACTGGATAGTTTCAGATAAAGTTGAGACACATAACAGCCCCAGCGCTCTTGATCCCTTCGGGGGGGCAATAACCGGAATTGTTGGAGTTAACCGTGATTCTATAGGTTTCGGCATGGGGGCAAAACCTGTTGCCAACAGGTATGGATTCTGTTTTGCAGACCCTGAAGATGAATCCCCCCTGTATAAAAAGAAATCCGATGATTCAAAACTCCTCTCCCCGCGGAGAATAATGGAAGGTGTAGTGCATGGAGTAAATGCGGGGGGCAATACGTCGGGGATACCTACACCTCAGGGTTTTATATATTTTGATGAGAGATACAAGGGGAAACCGCTTGTATTCGTGGGAACAATAGGCCTCATGCCCAGGGTTTCATCCGGCCGTTCATCTGTTGAGAAGAAGGCCATGCCCGGTGATCTTGTAATAGTCGCTGGCGGACGCGTGGGGAGGGACGGGATTCATGGAGCAACCTTTTCATCCGAGGCCCTGACTTCGGGAAGCCCTGCCACCGCTGTCCAGATTGGTGATCCTATTACACAGAAGAAACTTTCTGACGCCATTGTTAAAGAGGCAAGGGACCTGGGGCTCTATAATTCAATAACTGATAACGGTGCCGGCGGGATATCATGTTCCGTGGCTGAAATGGCAAGGGAATGCGGAGGTTTTACCGTCGAACTTGAAAAGGTGCCGCTCAAGTATCCCGGCCTCTCGCCATGGCAGATATGGGTCAGTGAGTCACAGGAGAGAATGACTTTTTCTGTTCCTGTAAAAAATGCTGAACAGTTTATTTCCCTGCTGAAGAAACGCGGCGTTGAGGCCACTGTAATCGGGGAGTTCAATGACAGCGGCAGGGGGATAGTTACCTACCACGGCAAAACCATATTCGACCTTGATCTCGATTTTCTGCATGACGGTCTCCCTAAAAAGCAGCTGGTAACTGAAAAGAACGATACAGGTGAAATTTTTATTGCCTTCAGGGAACCTGATGATCACACGGAAGTATTCCATAAGATGCTCTCCAGGCTCAATCTCTGCAGCTTTGAATTTATATCAACTCAGTATGACCATGAGGTGCAGGGAGGTTCAGTAACAAAACCGCTTCAGGGAAAGGGGAATGTTAATTCAAACGTCTCCGTTATCAGGCCGCTGCTTGATTCGTGGAAAGGGGTCGTTTTATCTCAGGGGCTTTACCCCTCCTACAGTGATATTGATACATACTGGATGGCAGCGTGTTCAATTGATACGGCTGTGAGAAATGCCGTTTCAGCAGGATGCCCTCTTGATCACCTGGCTATCCTTGACAACTTCTGCTGGTGCGATTCAAATAATCCGAAGAGATTATGGCAGCTTAAAAACGCGGCAAAGGGATGTTACGATTTTTCCGTGGCGTATGGAACACCCTTCATTTCAGGCAAGGACAGCATGTTTAACGATTTCAGGGGATTTGATGAAAATTTTGATGAGGTCGAAATATCGATCCCTCCTACACTGCTGATCTCCTCAATAGGGGTCATGGATGATGTCAGGAAAGCACAGACAATAGATTTTAAATTCCCCGGAGACTTAATTTACCTTGTCGGCAGAACATCTGATGAAACAGGCGGAAGTGAATATAACGTGCTTATGGGCGAAAGGGAGAAGGGAGTTAAATACACGGGAAGGAATATACCGGTTGTTGACGCGGTCTTTTCCAAAAAGACCTATTACGCCATGGGGAAAGCCATTGACATGGAGCTTGTTACTTCATGCATAAGTATTGAGCGGGGAGGGCTCGGGGTCGCTGCAGCTAAATCGGCACTTGCCGGTATGCTCGGATTTGAAATGAGCCTTAAAAAGGTATGCAACAGCGAAATGCTGAGAAACGATATAATACTCTATTCCGAATCCCAGGGAAGATTCCTTGTCTCGGTAAATCCTTCGTTGAAAGACGAATTTGAAAAGTGTTTTGACGGACTGACTATAGTACAAATCGGACGGGTCAGGGATGATAATAAGGTAGTTATAACAGGTACTGAAGGGAAGAGGATTATAAACACTGAACTCGCTGACATGAGTTATTACTACAGAAAAACGCTGAAGAAATATTGAGGTATATGGATGGCGAATCCACAGACACTGGTCCTTACCGGCTACGGAATAAATTGTGAGGAGGAGACCTCATTCGCATTTGAAAAAACGGGAGCCGCAACAAGGATTATTCATATAAATGATCTTATTGAAAACAGGAAACTCCTGGATGAATACCAGATACTTATGTTCCCCGGGGGCTTCTCTTACGGGGATGACACCGGAAGCGGCAAGGCCCTGGCCAACAGGATCAAGAATAACCTTCTGGATGAGATAAAAAATTTTATGGAGCGGGATACTCTGATTCTGGGTATCTGTAACGGGTTCCAGGTCCTTGTCAATCTGGGGGTTATACCTGCACTTAAGGGGTTCAGCGGTACAGCTGAGGTATCCCTTGAATACAACAGGACATTCAGGTACCAGTGCAGGTGGGTGGATGTTGCTGTTAACCCGCAGTCTCCCTCGGTATTCACCCGCGGGATTGAAAGTATGCATATACCGGTTGCTCACGGTGAAGGAAATTTTTTCGCTCCCGGTGATGTTCTTGCTGAAATAGAACAGAAGGGCCTCTCTACGATGAAATATATACGCCCGGACGGAAGGGCTGCAGAACAGGAATTCCCGTATAATCCTAACGGAGCTGTAAATGATATTGCAGCTTTATGCAGTGTCAACGGCCGTGTAATGGGCATGATGCCCCACCCGGAGCGGGGGATGTTTTTTACGCAGAGAAATGACTGGACTTATCTGAAAGAGAAGTATAAAAGGGAAGGAAAGGAGTTGCCGGAATACAGCGACGGTATCGGAATTTTCAGAAATGCTGTTGAATATTTTAAATAAATCCATCATGATAAACTACATAAACAAATTCAAAGCAGGTTATTATGTTTAAAAAAATCGCGGCCATATCGTTAGTTATACTTTTCGCAGGTTCATGTTCGAAGTGGTATGTCAATTCGATGAGTTCAAAAAAAATAACTGAAATTAAAAGCGGTGATGCCCCGGGACAGGTTCAGATAATAAGAGATGAATACACGCTGAATGAACTCTCTTTCAGGCTGGAGATAAATGACGACAGGATAATAGCCGCTGACAACAGTCTTAAGAGACTTCAGGTCCTTGACAGCAGCGGCAATCCGGAGCTGATAATAGGCTCTACAGCTGATATAGATAAGACAAAGTATAAAACCTTTAATTTTAAATTCGGTGTTATCGGAACATTCACCATGGATGATGACAACCTTTATGTGCAGAACAGGCTTGAAACAAGAAGCGCGAGATCATATGGTGAGGGGGCGAATTTTACCCCGTCATATATTCTTGTTTTTAACAGTAAAGGGGAACTTCAATATACCATGGGTAAAACAGGGACTCCCGAACTTCCGTTTTTCTATATAGAGAAACTTTTTGTAGATTCTGATAACAGGCTTTTTGTTATTTCCCGGTCTTTTAATTCCTGGGAACTCTACAGGTTTAATAACAGGAAGAGGGAAAAGTATATCGATTTTTCAAAACTTGATTTTGTTGAAAAAGAGGATAATAATACCTATAAAGGAAGAATTGAGAATATAAGAATATTTAAAAGCGGAGATGAAATTCTGCTCTCAGTAGCCTATTATCATGATGTGCGTTTCAAGTACAGAAAACTTTATATATTTTCACTTGAAAAGAATAAACTTCAGCGTGAAGTGGGCACCTTCCCTGATCCCAAGAACGTTCTTTTTAACATAGTTGATGACAAGATAATTTATTTCTGGAATATAGAAGGTAAGGATATTAAATTCATGCTTGTGAATATGGAAGGTAATATCATAAATAACATCAGGGTATCCTTTGATAACAGCAGCATCTTTTCAAAAATAATAACTGATGAAGATGGCGTGATTTATTCCTATCATGTTCATAATGATACACTTCAGGTACTGCAGTGGGAGTAGGATATGAAGGCAGTAACAGCCTCTGAAATGAGGGAAATTGACCGTATATCTATTGAGGAATGTTCCATCCCGGCAACAGTTCTTATGAATAACGCTGGCAGGTCGGTTGCTGATTTTATAATAAAAAATTTCAATACTCAAAAAGTCGACATATTCTGCGGAACCGGTAATAATGGAGGTGACGGGTTTACAGCCGCATTCTACCTCAAAAATGCCGGAATCGAACCTGTCCTTTATATAGCCGGAAAAAAAGAAAAGATAACTGCGGTCTCTCTGCTTTTCCTGGAAATATGTAAAAAATACGACATCGAAATTCTGTATGTTGATGATACAAACATTGATTCACTGCAGATACAAACAGACTCTCTTATTCTTGATTCTATCACAGGTACCGGTTTTGAAGGGCCCCTGAGAGGAATTCCCCTCAGGCTGGTTAATCTGATAAACAGCTCAACATGCGAGGTTATCTCTGTTGATATACCAAGCGGCCTGCCATCGGACGGGGACGCGCCTGCGGGAGATGCAGTTGAAGCTGATTATACCATAACAATGGGGCTTCCTAAAATATCTCTTGTAACATGGCCGGGGAAAGGCTATTGCGGCAGGCTGTCAGTTTCTGACATAGGGTTCCCGCCTTACCTTACCGGAAGTAATGACCTTAAAGTCGACCTTGCTGATGAAGGGCTGGTGAAAGATTCGGAGTTGTGTAAATTTTCTGAAGATATCCATAAAGGTGATATGGGGAATACCCTTATTGTCGGCGGTTTTACAGGTATGGAGGGAGCTGCAATGCTTACCGCTTCGGCAATGTTTAAAACAGGCACAGGGCTTGTTACACTGGCCACAGTAGAAAGCTCAAGGAGTTCTATTGCCGGAATTATACCTGAACTCATGACAGCATCTCTCCCGGATAGCCCCGATCCTGATTCTGTTGAGTTACTTCTCAGGGCAAAAAAATATAATACGCTGATCATCGGGCCTGGAATGGGAAGGGACAGCTATTCAGAAGTTCTTTTTAATACTCTTCTTGAAAAAGCTCAAGGAGCCGGTATTTCAGATATACTTATCGACGGGGACGGCCTCTTTCATCTGGCTTCATATTTAAAGCAGAAAAAGATTCCCGAAGGGATTAAATGCATTATAACACCTCATTTTATGGAAGCTTCAAGAATTTCAGGCCATGGTATTGATTATATTAAAAACAACAGGCTTAAAAGCTGTGTTGAACTGGCAAAATCTACGGGATGCGTCACAGTCCTTAAGGGGCCTGCCTCAATTATTTCTGACGGGTTAAATTCCTGTATAAATACTACCGGCAACAGGGCCCTTGCAACTGCAGGTTCAGGCGATGTCCTGTCAGGAATTATCGGAGCTTTAGCAGGCCGTGGAATCGACCTGTATCAGGCAGCCTGTGCAGGTGTTTATATTCACGGGCTTTGTGCCGATATTTTTGCTGAATGTTATGAAAAGGATTCAATGAGTTCCTCGGATATTCTTGAATTTATACGCCCCTCACTGGAAAAAATTAAAAGCTGAACAGGTGAAAAAATGGCAGATCAATATACCCCGCCATGTGATAAATGCGGAGGAAAGTGCTGCGCTTATGTGGCGATAGAACTGGACAGGCCCAGAAGTAAAACTGATTACGATCATATCAGGTGGTACCTTGCCCATAAAAATGTAAATGTTTTTATTGATCATGATAAAAACTGGCATGTTGAGTTCAGAACACCATGTGAATTTCAGGGCACTGACAAAAAATGTAAAAACTATGTCAATCGTCCCGCAATTTGCAGGGAGCATGGCACTTCTGAAGGTGACTGCGAATTTTACGATTCACCCTACCTGGAATATTTTTCATCCTGCAGGGAGTTTGAAGCCTACCTTGATAAAAAGGGAGTAGACTGGAGGTTCCGGTACAGGAACTGATTATACAGGTGTTTTCAGTTCTAAAGAAAAATCTTTATTATTCCGATCTAATATATATGAAAGCGGAATATAAAACTCTGATAATTTTTTTTCTTATAGTATTAACTTTTCCCCTTTCCGCGGAAAACAATAAAAAGTCCACGGATCCCATAGGTAATTCCTATATTATAAATAACCTTGAGATGGAAACAGCTAACGATCCTTTTAAGGATACTGTTGAGGTATCTGACGGGGAGATTATTTTTGACAATACATTTGATGATACACTCCTCACCAAACCACGGAGGAAAAAGAATAACGGTAATATAAATGTCCTTCAGAAGCTGCAAAAGAAGGACAAGAGATGGCATCTCGTTGAATATAAGATAAAAAAGAACGACAGTGTATGGAAAATTGCCAGGAGATACGGAACAGAAATTTCTGTTGTCCTTTCTCTTAATAATCTTTCTCCGAATGGGCTGATAAGGGAGAACGACACTCTTCTCATCCCTTCACGCAGTGGTGTGCGTTACAGGATAAAAAGGGGGGATACACTTAGCGAAATTGCAGATAAATTTGACACTGATGTTGAAAAAATCGCTGATCATAACAATATAGACGGAAATACGATTATAGCAGGGAAATCGATTTTTATACCCGGAGCTGTTGAATCAAAAAAATCAGTTCCGGCCGGAAGAGCGGATAAAAAGGTCTCAGAGAAAAAATATTACGCTTCAGGCAGGACTAAATATGAAACAACTGAAAAATCATCTAAAAAGCTCCGCCTGTCCTGGCCGTTAAGGGGGCCGATAACCTCCGGTTTCGGCTACAGAAAACACCCTTTTTCAGGCCAGAAAAGTTTCCATTGCGGACTTGATATAGGGGCTGAGATTGGCACTCCTGTAAAGGCCGCGGGTTCGGGTATTGTTATATTCAGTGGCTGGAAAGGCGCTTACGGCAATCTTTTAGTTCTTCAGCACAGCAATAATTATATAACTGTTTATGCCCATAACAGTAAACACCTGGTAAAATCCGGTGAAAAAGTTAAAAAGGGGCAGAAAATTGCCCTTTCAGGAAAGACCGGTGCTGTAACAGGCGCTCATTTACATTTTGAAATACGAAAGGGGATAGTTCCTCTTAATCCAACCAGGATATTGAAATAATCTATGAAAAAAACAGTCATTGTCTTCCTTGTGCTTTTTACCGCCGTAAATTCATTTGCCCTTTATAAATATGAAGGGCAAATGCTTAATACTAAAATTTTTTTTAACATGAATGATAAGGCCGGAAAAAAGGCGATGATTATGGGGAAGGTCCTCTCCTTTTCCACCAGCGAGGAACTTGCTGAAAATGATCTGTCAGGATATTCCCATGTAAAGACAAAGGCAACAGTAAGGCTCTTTACCTCTGAAAATGTCAATCCTACTAACGTAATGTATGTGATAAATCCTAACAATATCGTGGTTTCAAAATTTAAAGTGAAATATGTCTTCAATAATAAAACATTCGGCCCTATGCTCATAGGATACGGTAATTTCAAACTGAGCAATAAGGGGTATCGCGTTGTTCAGCTTACAATAGATTCCGGCAGGAATGATTCCCATATTCAGAAATCTAGGGGTGATTATTTTGTCCGTTCCGGCGACAGCGGCAAGGGAATTGCCCATTATAAGAAGGCTATTGAAAGTGATCCCGGTGATCCTGCACCACATCTCGGCCTCGGCCTTGTTTATTATAAAGACGGTATTTATAATTTTGCATATTCTGAACTGCGAAAGGCCTATGAGCACATTGAGAGACTTTATGACAATGAAGACAGGTTTACGCTTCTCAAGGCCCTTTCTGAAGTAAGATTTATCGAAACATATGATAATTATAATATACCAGAAAACAGAATAAAATTCAGGCAGGAGGGGATTACCTACTGCCTCGAGGCGCTGAAGGTCAATCCTGTATCTGCTGAAATGAATTTTCTCCTTGCTGAATTCTACATGCGCGGCATCAGGTCAGGCAGCAGCAGGGAGGAGGATGCCCGTGACAGGTATCAGAAAGTCGTGCAGGTGGAGCCTCTCCACTCAAAAGCGAACTTCAGGCTTGCAAGTTACTATATGAAAAACAGAAAAACCAGGATGGCGCATTTTTATGCGAAGAGGGCAGTTGAAGGCGATCCTTCAAACCAGGAGGCCCTTGAACTGCTTAAAAGACTTCAGTGAGACTACGAATCAGATATTACTTTCTTGACAACCGTTAAGCTTTATTGTAGATTATCTTGCCGGTTAAAAAGAAATGCTGATATCATTATTATTAATATCCCTGGTTTTTTCATTCTGTTTCCAGTTCCTCTTAATTGCTCTTTATCTTTCAAATAAATCTGAAAAATATTTTAGAGCATTACTGGGTACGTTTATAATTAATACAGTGCTTATGGTCATAATAAGCGTTGTTGCGGTGAGCAATCCTGCCGATGTGTACAGAATTAATATCAAGTATGTAATGTGGATTGTTTCCGGTATTATACTTTTTTTTATTATTTTGCTTAAAATCAGCATTATCATGAGGATATACAGAAGAAGCAGGGACCCTGAATATTACAGCATAAATTTTTTCGGCAAGAAGGTTTATGAGCCGGGAGTAGTGAAACCGAAGGAACTTTTTGCTTTTGTCGCCTCTTTTCCTTTTTTCCTTTTTATCGGAGCTTATTTCATAGCCAGGCTTATTAATCTCATCCTCTACGGGCATATCTGAAATAATATACTATCCATATTTTTCCGCGCCACGGACGACGGGCAGGGAGGCCCTAGTGCAGCATATCAACAGGAGGTTGGTATATGTGCTGCCGTAGGCGATATCACGTCCCTCCCTGTGTATAATTTATTGTGTTATTATATGTTCCGTTGCGATGCGTTATTCAATGAAAAGTTAAGGCATCCGGGGGCGTGATACAAGCCGCGAGCCGGGCCGGCGACAGGTCTTTATAGAGCCGGGGCGCCATGTCCCTGAAAGAGAATTATTTTGTTAAAAGCGATATAAGCTCAATATGGTGTGTACAGGGGAACATGTCGATAAAGATCAGGTTCTCAAGGCTGTATCCGTTTTTCATGAAGTCCCGCACGTCCCTTGCGAAGGTCGAGGGGTTGCATGATACATATACGATTCTGTCAGGTTTTATGGCATTAACGGTTTTTCGGCCCCTTTTGGAAAGTCCGCTTCTGGGAGGATCAATAACCACTACTTCAGGGCTGTAAATGTGCGGCTTAATCTCTGATTCCGGGATATTAAAAAATTTTACGTTTGTAATACCGTTTATTTTTGTGTTCTTCCTGGCAAAGCTGATTCCTGACCGGTCTATGTCAAAGCCGTATCCATTGCCTGCATTTGCTGACAGCGGCAGTGTAAAGAATCCGCATCCTGAACATATATCGAGAAATGTGCTGTTGCTGTCAGAGGTTGAAAGCGAGGTAACCTTGCGAATCATCTCCCCCCTTAGAAAACGGTTGGCCTGGAAGAACCCGTTTATATCCCTGTGGAAAAGAAATCCTTCCTCAGATTCAACTATATCCTGAGGGGAAGCATTACTGCTGAAGTGAACCTCTGACCTGCAGTCCATTGCGGCTCTGATTTCCTGTTTTGCGTCATCCGGTTTGAAATCTTTTATTGCACAGTTCAGCTCATCGGCAAGGAGGAGGCAGCCCTGTTCCGGGAAAGGTACTGTTTCGTTGGTCCCTTTTCGATAAAAGCCCTTAATCCCCCGGTCGCTGCTGAACCTTGTATGACTTCTGTAGCCGTACCTGTTTCCTGAAATTGTTTCTAATTGCGGTAAAGACTCATCTGTAAAACCGGCGATTCTTTTAAGCTGGTCTTTTATTATATGCCTCTTGAATTCAAGCTCTGTACCGTAATCAGAACAGAGATATGTACACCCTCCGCAGATTCCGGAGAGGGGGCAGTCCGGTGTGATTCTTGACGGGGAGGGTTCAATTATCTTTTCAATTAAGGCCACAGAGTAATCCCTGTGCTCCTCCCTGAAATTTATCTGCACCACATCACCCGGAATGGCGGAATCGACCAGCACTACCTTCCCGTCAATCCTTCCAATGCCGTAACCGCCATAGGCAATGTTTTCTATTTTAATTATTATATCTTTACCGCTGTTCATTATTTTTTTATAATTGACTTATTATTAAATTAAGATAAGTAATTATTTCTGAAAATACAGGCTTGTCCACTGTGTTTTTATCATCCCGTTAAAAGTCTTTTTTACACTTAAAATTATATATATTATTAATAATATCAGTTTCTGAAAATCCAGTTACAGTTATTTAAAGGTCAATAAAAATGTTTACAGTAAAAAAGTCAATTTTATTCGTTTCAGCTCTGATCATGGCGGTTTCATGCGGAAAAATTCAGAGCAATGAGGAGATCGAGCCGAATAATACTGTTTCAACGGCTACAATCGTTGAAACAGGGAAAGAATATACAGGTTTTCTCGATACAGAGAATGACATCGACAACTATCTGCTGAAGATACCTGAAGATCAGGTGATAAGGATTGAACTTTCAGGTGTCAAGGGGATAAATCACGCTATACAGGTCCGGGGCATTGTGGATGGCAGCCTCCGGGCTATTAAAACTGTTGATGACAACCGGAAATCTTCCCCCGAAGAGATAGCCAATCTCTTTCTTAATCCCGGCGACTATATCATCGTTGTGACTCACGGCATAAGGGATGTTAAGAAGGGTAACAGTGAAAACAGCTACACCCTGCGTATTACAGCACGGTCCCCCTTTAACGAGGAGAGTGAGCCGAATGATCTCCCTGAATACGGCAATATTATCGGCAACGGTGAATCCATTGCGGGGTATTTCTCTCCTTCACGAAATATGCTTAATGAGAATTCTCAGTGGCCATACAGGGAGGAGGACTGGTTCAGTGCGGATATAGTTGCAGGTGACGATGCCCCTGTGACTGTGGATCTTTTTCTTAAAGGGGTCGGAGGAGTCGATTCAATTCTGTCGTTATACAGCCCTGAAATGAAGGAACTTGCCGTCTCAGACAATACATCTGCCGGAGGCGCTGAATCTATTACCGGTTTCGGAATTAAGTCAACTGGAAGGTATTATATACTTGTGACTTCAAAATCCTTTCAGTATAATCACAGGGAACCTTATGAGCTGTCAATGAATCTTAACCTTCATGACAGCGGCAGTGAACTTGAACCTAATAATGGTTTTGATAACGCGGGGAGAATTACAGGTAATTCTGTTTCAGGCAGAATCAACCAGCCGGGTGATCAGGACTTTTTCTTTTATAATGAAAATCCCGGGTCTAATATAAGGATAAGGCTTCAGAATGATCCCGGTCTTGATGGTGTTGTCACGGTTTTCGGCTCGGGAAGAGTGAAGCTTCTTGAGGCAAACAACAGCGGGTCAGGGAATGATGAAATTATTCCGGCTTTTTCTGTTAAGGATGGTGTTTTCATCAGGGTGAGTTCTGTTCAGCCTTCAGTTTCTGAAATGCCATACAGGCTTATTGTTGAGCAGATAATAATTGACGGAAAACATGAAAAAGAACCTAATAATTCAATCAAAGAAGCAAATACCCTGAAAGATGAAATTTCCGGATTTACATCTTCTAAAAACGACAGGGACTATTTTTTAATTAAACCTGAAGCACGTGCAAGGTACAGGATTAACGCCTCAGCTCCGAAAAACGGAACTGTCAGACTCTCTACAACAGACCAGATGGGGTATATTATTAAAACTAAAACCCTGAGTAACGGTGAAACCATATCAATTAATGAACTGTTTGACAAAAAGGGGTATCTGATTATAGAAACTGTTACACCTGATTTCGAAAATCAGTATAATATTAATATTTCGGGGGCCGAATGAGAAACGGTGTTACAGCTGCATTGCTGATATTCTCTCTTTTTATTTTTGATGCATGCACTAAAAACGGAAAACTAATAAGCGGGAACCGGGGGAAATATAACCTTGTTGTCACTCTTTATGATAAAGATATAGATGATCCTGCCAATGACAGAAGGTCATATTATGAGGTATCAGTCGATAAGTCCGAGTTCGGGCGGACAACTATAGGCCTGGAATCCCAGAAAAAAGTATTTGAAGCAAGTCTGACTCCTGACAGGCACCTTGTAAAAGTGGAGAAGTGGATACTTGATGAATTTCTCGGAAGGTACATCAAGCTGAATAACCTGTACCAGCCGAAACCGAATTTTATCTATGTTAATATAGAGGAGGGGAAAACAAGCAGGGTAACTGTTGAATCCACAAAATACGGCACGTCAGTCTATAAAGTGACGAAAGAGTAGCCTTTATAATACTTCTGTCATAAAACAAAAAGCGCCGTCATTGACAGCCCCTTTTTGTTTTTTATGTAATCTATTTCATTTACTGGCCAGGTTGCTGTTTTTGTCATAGAAGTTTTTTACAACCCTGAACGGGATTTTGTAATCCTGCCTTGCATTCCATAGCAGGTAGCCCCGTATACCGGAGTCATGAACCGCCTTAATCTGCTCTCTGATATATTTATCAAATGGCATGCCGTACAGTTTCATTTTGAATGCCTGGATCCAGGTTACTATCTCTGCACTTTTTACGCGTTCTTTTGCCCTTTTTGAAGTTTTGAAAACCGTGAAATAGGGATCTTTCATCAGTCTTTTGCTCCATGTATAATGTGAAGGATATGCCATGGGGCAGATAAAATCTACCACCTTGTCCATACTCTCCATTTTCTGGCCAATTACATCGTCAGTATTAAGCGGTATCCTGCCGAAGACGTCAGCTGCAAATTTAACATTGTAGGGTTTGAGTTTTTTCTTAGCCCTTGAAATGAACCCTTCAATAAAGGCGTAGCGCTCCTTTACTTTAAGGTGCCTGTTTCTGTTGGAATCATTAAACCTTATGTAATCAAACTGAATCTCTTTGAAACCGTTTTTACAGGCGCTTTCAGCAATGTCGATTTTTTCTTTTATATACGTTTCACTAACTGGCCAGTTTTTGAGGCCGTCAGGGAAAATTACAACTCTTGCTATGGCATGAAGGCCATTATCCTTTACGTATTGAACATTTTCTGACGGGACAATGCATTTAGCATATTTTGAACTCTGTACATCCATTACAAGTGTATTAAGGCCGGCTTCCTTTGCTTTGCTGACAAAAATTTTCAGCTTTGTCATTTTATTTGCGGAATCTACCGTAAGATATATACCCCTGTAAAACTCAGGGAAAGTATATTCCTCGTTTTTAACAGAATCAATTTTATTTACTACAGTTGATACTGTAGGTGAATTTTTAACATCTTTTGCACTTATATAGTTTATAGCAATACCTCCGGCAGCAAAAAGCGCAATAATTACTGACAGGGTTATTATAACCTTCTTCATAAATACCTCAAAATATATATCTGATACTAAATTATCGACAATATGAATTATGACTTATTATTTTTTATTATTAAATTGTCAAAATTTATTTTCATGTTATTGACATTATATTTTTTTTATGTAAAATAAATATCTGCCTAAAGAATAAACCTTTATATATAAAAATTCTTTCAAATACGGGGTTTAAATATAAGATGCCCGATAACAACCGGTTTTATTTATGTAAAACTTTATCTCCATGATTTTCATTTAAGCCTTTAGTAACTTAAACTGTAAAAAAGTGTATATTATATTAACTATGTGTTTTTGTGCATAAATAACAGAATGGATTCTTAATTTGAGTATTCCCAGAGATACAATTGAATATATAAGAGAAAGGGTCAGAATTGAAGATGTAGTTATGAAGTATATACCTTCTCTTAAAAAGAGGGGGAAAAACTACATCGGTTTATGCCCTTTTCATAAGGAGAAGACACCGTCCTTTTCAGTGTCCCCGGACAAACAGATTTTCCACTGTTTCGGGTGTAATACAGGTGGTAATGTTTTTACCTTTATTTCGAAAATAGAAAATGTCGATTTTATCGAAAGTGTAAAACGTGTTGCTGATATTGCCGGTATTGCCATAAGGGATGATGTTTCTGATAAGTATGAAGGTTCTATTGATAAGATCAGGCGTATAAACCGCTATGCAATGAATTTTTACAGTAAGTATCTCAAGTCAGATGCAGGACGAAACGGAAGACTTTATCTTGAAGGGAGGGGGGTCGACTCCTCCGCTATTGATACATTTATGCTCGGTGTTGCGCCGGATTCCTGGGACAGGCTCAGTTATTCTCTCAGGAAAAACGGGGCGGATCTTGATCTTGCTGAGAAAATCGGTATTATCGGTAAGTCAAAAAAAACCGGGAATATGCTGGATAAGTTCAGAAACAGAGTAATCTTCCCGATATTTGACAGGAATGGTAATGTTATTGCATTCGGTGGAAGGGTAATTTCTGACAGGGAACAGCCGAAGTATCTTAATTCTCCTGAATCTGAAATATTTCGGAAAAGGAGTGTTCTTTACGGTCTTAACCTTGCGCAAAATGAGATAAGGGAACTTGACAGGGCAATTATCGTTGAAGGATATCTGGATGTTATAGGATGTCATATGAACGGTATAAAAAATGTGGTTGCTCCTCTCGGTACAGCACTTACTGAGAACCATATAAGGGTACTTTCGCAGCTTTGTAATGAAATTGTGATGCTATTTGACTCTGATTCAGCGGGAATCAATGCAGCACTCAAATCAATTGAGACTTCCGAACTTTTTAATGTTGAAATAAAGATCGCTGTTCTGCCCCAGGATGATCCTTTTGACTATATTATGAAAAAAGGGGTCAGGGAGCTGATGATTGTAATTGATAAGGCTGTGAATCCGGTTGATTTTCAGATAAATCTTGCTGTTGAAAATAACACCGGCAAGGAAAGAGTCAGGCTTCTTAAAGAACTTTTTGATATTATTAAAAAGATCAATCTTGCTTCTGAACGGAGTATTTACCTGGCCAGAATAAGCGAAATGCTCAAAATCGATGAAGAGTCTTTAAGGATAGATTTCGGCAGGTATGTTGAAAAAAATACCATTGGTGATAAGAGTGGTAAAAACAGTTTAAGTAAAATTCCTTTTGATGTGAGAATTTACAGAGAACTTCTCGGTCTTGTTATTCATTACCCTGAGCTTGCAGGGGATTTACTGATTGATTTTACAAATGAAGATATAAAAGATCCGGTTGCTGCTAATATATATAAGATTATTGCCGAACTTTATAATAAGGAAAATATTTTTTATCCTGATAAAATATTTGACTTTTTTCAAAAAGGATTGGAAATGGACTTTTTGAACAGTATTTTGAATAAAGAGATGACCGTTGAAGATCCAAAAGCCGCTTACACAGAAATATATGTTAACTTAAAATTACACACAATAGAAAATAAAATTTCCGATTACGCTGAAAAATTAAAACAATCAGGGGGTGACAGGCTTGAATATCTCGCTGAGATTGAGATTTTAAGGCGTGAAAAGGAAAAGTTATCTCAATATATTTATAATAGAGGCTCATTAAGGTCAAAGTTGTAACTAACAAAGCTTTCTTAAAAATAAATCATTTAAAAAAGGTTAATACAGAATATGAGTAAAAATGATTTAGTACTTGAAAACATTGCTGAAGTAAAAAAACTCATAGAGGTCGGCAAGGCAAACAATGAAGTAACTTATGACGAAATAAATGAAATACTTCCGGATAAGCTTCTTAATTCCGAAAAGATAGATGATATCTTTATACTTCTCAACCAGTTAGGGATAGAGGTTGTTGAAGAATCAACAAGAAAAGCCGCCCCTGAGGTTGTAAATAAAAAGAAAACAACCACAACTAAAAAGGCAGCTTCAGCAGCTGAGGACACGTCTCATGTGGATGATCCCATTAGACTTTACCTGAAAGAGATAGGCAAGGTCTCACTTCTTTCCGGTGAGCAGGAAGTCGATCTGGCTAAACGGATTGAAGAAGGTGAAATTTTAATCGAAAAAGCGGTTATAAATTCAGCACTTCTTACAAATGAACTTATAAAAAATCATTCTAAAGTTACAACGGGTAAGATCAAGCTTACTGAAATACTCAAGATAAACAGACTTTATTATTTTTCATCTGTAGACCTCACTGAACTTGATAAAAAGTATACTGCCAAGATGAAAGTTATTATTGATGAGGACTCAAAAATAATCAAGAGTCAGAATAAGTTGAAGAGGTATGAAGAAGACTCTCCTGAATTCGCAAAATTAAATCAGGAAATTACAAAATCGAAAAAGAAAATAAAACAGTCTGTAGAGGAACTTGAAATCAGTGAGGACGAGATAAGCAAGCTTTCTCATAAAATCCAGTCTATGGTAAAAAGGATTGATGAGACATACAGGTTCTTTAAGGAGATTGAGGAAAAATATCATAAGGACATTAAAGAACTCAAGCATTATGCCAGGAAGGTTGAAAAGAACGAGGATATAGAACTCATAATAAGCGAATTGAAGCTGAAGGACAAGGATGATCTGCTGGAAATTGTAAAAGATGTCCGCAACAATGAGAGGAAAATCCGAAGAATAGAACAGGAAGCCGGAGCTGAGGCTGATGAAATTCTTGAATGGGGCAAACAGATATCATTCGGCCAGAGAAAGATACAGAGGGCAAAAAAGGAGTTAATAAATGCCAACCTCAGACTGGTTGTTTCAATCGCAAAAAAATATGCAAACCGTGGAATGCATTTTTTCGATCTCATTCAGGAGGGGAATATCGGCCTGATCAAGGCTGTTGATAAATTTGAATATCGGAAGGGATATAAATTTTCCACATATGCTACCTGGTGGATAAGACAGGCCATAACCAGGGCCATATCAGATCAGGCCAGGACAATACGTGTCCCTGTACATATGATTGAGCAGATCAACAAGGTCATGCGGGAGACAAGGCTTTTTCAGCAGGAGTTTGGACGTGAACCAAATCCTGAAGAGCTTGCTGACAGGCTCGGATGGCCTGTATCGAAGGTCAAGGCTGTGAAGAATGTTGCCCGTGAACCGATTTCTCTTGAGACACCTGTTGGAGAGGAGGAGGATTCGCTTCTCGGGGACTTCATTGAAGATAAAGATGTTGATTCACCTGCGAATACAGCAGCTCACAGACTTCTTAATGAACAGATCGTTTCTGTACTGAATACTCTTCCGGCAAGGGAGCAGAAAGTCATAAGAATGAGATTCGGACTTGATGACGGTTACTCTCATACCCTTGAAGAGGTCGGGTATGTATTTAAGGTAACCAGGGAGAGAATCAGGCAAATAGAAGCAAAGGCATTAAGAAGACTCAGACATCCTACCAGAGCAAGAAAACTTAAAGATTATCTTGATTATATGTAGTACAATATAATTTTATCAAAAGGGATTAAAGAATATTAATCCCTTTTTATTTATGTTTAACAGAGAGTATAATGCCTGAAAGATACGGTAAAATAAAGCAGATAACCATTATCGGCGCAGGTTCCTGGGGGACTGCTGTAGCGAAAGTAATTGCTGAAAATAAGCCCGGTTTACTGGTCAAAATGTGGGCTTATGAAAAATCTGTAGCTCAGTCAATCAACAATAGAAATATTAACAATGACTTTCTTCCGGGAGTGAAACTTCCTGATAACATAAAGGCCACTAATCATCTCAGAGAATCTTTAAGTAATGCCAGTGGAATTATTATTGCCACACCTTCAAAAGTAGTGCCTGATACTGCCAATAAAATCGGGAAGTTTATTACTGAAAATATTCCGATAGCTTATCTTTCAAAGGGATTCTGCAGGTATAATGATAATATTCTTACAATTTCACAGACGATAGGCGAAATTCTTCCCGAATATAAAAAACGGATAGTAGGCATTTATGGCCCGAGTCATGCTGAAGAAGTTGTTAAATATTACCATACATGCCTCGCGGTTGCCTCGATGTCTGAAGCTGATAGAAAATTTTTTCTTGCGTTGCTCAACTGTGATTATCTTCAATGCCGTGAAACTGAAGATGTGCTGGGGGTTGATCTGGGAGGGACTCTTAAAAATCCAGCTGCGATAGCCGCAGGAATGATTGATATGCTTCCCAGATGCGGAGATAACCTTGAAGGGGCCCTGATCGCAGAATCACTTAAAGAAATGAACAGACTTGCATCATCGCTTGGAGCTGACTTCAACACAATTATTGATATAACTGGCACAGGAGATCTGGTTGCTACCGCTCTCAGTGAACACAGCAGGAACCGGAGATTCGGCAGGGACATTGCAAAAAAGATACTTGAAAAAGGAACAACCCTGTCTTTAACAGATAAAATATACCTCAGGTTCAAGCCGGAGTATGTTCTTGAAAAAATAAGCAGCAGTTTTCATTATCTTGCTGAAGGAGCCTACGCGATTGAGCCTCTGATTGAACTTGCAGAAAGAAAATCCGTCGCAATTCCCGTTTATCGCTCGCTTTATGAAGTTCTTCTGAATAAGAAAGAACCTTCATTGCTTATAGAGACCATCAAAAATCCGGAGCAGTTTGAAGAAATATATAACAATGCCAAATTGCATGTTAAAGATAAGAAAAGAGGTCTTGAAAACCTTAAAGGCAAGGCTTTCAAAAAAATCATAATACAGAGCGTCATAGATAAATTTGAAAAAGACTATAATACACCTGATCTTAAAAATTTTATTATATCAAATTTAAAAGATGCTATCGGGAAACAGTCTTCGTCAAAAAAAAGTTTTATACGACATGAAATAAAATATATATCAACAATTAATACTGCAAATTTTGATAAACAACTAAAAAAGCTTACGTCTATTTACCTTTCTGAAATAATAGATCACAACACTGTTTTTATAAACCGATTATTGATGAAATATATTTTTGCAAAAAAAATATGGAAAAGATTAAACGGAAATAAAAACCGGATTAAAATTACCGGAGATACTGATAAAATACGGAATCTGAAAGAGCGTGTAAATACTATTTATATATCAAGGTATAAAAATAATAGGGATTTCTATTATTATATTTACGCAATTCATAGAAAATATCTTTCTGAACCGAGGTTTTATGTTCCTGATGAAGCTGCGGGAGGAAGACTTAACAGGTTTTTACTGAAACGTGCCGGAGGATATATAATTAATAATTCAATTTTCGGGAATCTTCTTTACCGTGAATGTGTTATACAGTATATTTCAACTCTGATTGGTCATGGTGTGCCACTGCTTTATTTTCCGGAAAATTATCCTGAAAAAAATTCAATAATCAGCTCAATGGATGAACATTTTTTTCAGCTTATAAATGATGTAATGTACCAGGAATCAACTGAAATAGCATTGATTCCTCTGCAACTGACGTACAATGATAAATTAAATGAATCCGAGGGCTCTTCACCCCTTTCTGATTCTGCAGATATTAGTTTCTCAGAACCGCTTTTCCTTTCTGATTTTACCAGGCAGATTTATGCAGATACCTCTGTCGCGGATATGATTAAAGAATCATGGTTAAGTGATGAAATAATCCTTCCTCATCACATTATATGTGGTATACTGCAGCTTAAAAATAATATTATAAAAGCGGGTAAGCTTAAAAAATATATAGAAAGATTCATAAGTGAAAATAGTCTTTATATACCATATAATTCAAGGCAGATAATAAACAAGGGACTTAAATTTCTGTATAAAAATGATATTGTTCAGAAAAAAGATGAGTATATTGCCGGTGTTAAGTTTGACGAGATTAACAGGTATAGCGAAATAATAAAACGTAAAAAAATTGAAAGCCAGTAAATTAAATCCTTACTTCACCATTCCTGATATGATTATTAAGAAGATAAACATTTTCAAAGATATCATAAACTGAATTATCTTTTTTGTACGGGACCTGAATAACCGTGTAAGGGAGAACAATTCCTTTAAAAGCAAAATCAATTCGTTTTTTTGAAGTAATTTTTTCAAAATTAGAATTTTTATTCTCTTTAGATGTAATAACAATATAGCTGGAAAGAGATATTGTTATTATGGATACTTCATCCCCGAAAAGTTCTTTGAGCCGGTTTTTTATTTCACGAGACATCTCTATAATTGTTGAGAGACCGATTCTGTTAAAAAATTCTGATATATATTCATACCGGAAAAGAAAAACAACAGGTTCATGTTTTCCTGAGGAGGTTAAAAATTGTGTAAATTCAATCATTTTATCATCGAAAAAGTCGTTAAACAATCCTTTTTTTTCGGTCTTTGCGTTCAAAATATAATCAAGAAGAATATCGCAGAGAATATGAAATCTGGTAGAACGGAAATTATATGACAGAGTAAGTGACATTACCGTGTAAACAGTGTCAGCAATAGTCATAGATTCAAAAAATAATCTGTAATATCTCCCTCCTGTTTCTAGCCTCTCTATACCTCTGAAGAAAAAGGGATCGTCCATTAGAAATTGTTCAATGTTATTGCAGAGTTTCCTGTCTCCGGTCTTTTCAATGATTGTAACATATGAATTTTTTATGGCAAATAGCATTGTCATATCAGAATAGTTATGAATGTTAAAAGCAATCATGATGCTTTTCAGAGGCTCTGATGAACCATTAGCTGCAGCGACGGTTTTATCTGTTAGTGAATTTTCAATATCATTGAGCTTGCTGACAGCCTGAGCAGATGATATATGTTCATCTGAAATATTATCCCTGAGTTCAAAAAGTAGTTCTAATGTTTTGTCCATGTTATTCATCTTTTCCAGTTTAAAACCGGTCCTGTTCAAGAATCTTTGCGGCTTCTGAAGCAAAGCCGTAAATTCTGAAAGTTCCGGTGAATAGTATAATAGACTTATTTAAATTTTCGGATTTTATTCGATTAATAATTAGAACTCTATTATCTGTAATCAGAGAGAAATCCTTCTCTTTAGGCAGATATTCTCTGGGATCGCCGGATTTAAAATATATAATATTATCTTTTTCAGATTTAAGGAGTTCTAAAACCGGGCCTGTCACCTTGTCTTTCATCATTGTCATTATCAGTAATATCTTATATCCGCTGAATTTTATTTTTATTTCCCGAATAATATTATTCAGGGAAGAGATGTTATGGGCGGGATCAAAAAAGACATTCAGGGAGGATGAGAGTCTCTGGAACCTGCCGGGGATCGTGATGTTCTTCATTGTCGTTATAATAATTTCCGGAGTTATGAGAGTGTATCCTTTTTTTTTCATAATCATAAGGGCAGCAGCAGCTGCCGCAGAATTTTTTATCTGGTGTTCAGGGAAAAGAGAAGTTTCAATAATTAAGGGATGGGTATCGTTAAAAGTAAATCTGAATTTAATGGCTATATTCTCCTCCTGCAATTTTTCAGCAGTGAATGTTCTGTTCATTACATACAGGGGAGAACCGTTCATTACGGCAGATTTTTCAATAATTTCGATTACAGTTTCATTCTCATTCGTTGTTATTACAGGAACACCCGGTTTTATAATGCCGCATTTTTCCCCTGTTATTTTTTTAATCGTCTCTCCAAGAATATGTGTATGGTCTAATGAAATATCTGTAATAATAGATAGAAACGGAAATATGACATTAGTTGAATCAAGCCTACCTCCAAGTCCGGTTTCAATTACAGCTATATCTACATTCTTCGATTCAAAATAACATAGAGCAGCGGCTGTGAGTATATCAAAGTATGTAATAGTAATATTTAATTCTTTTGCGGCTTTATCCGCTTTAGTCAGGAAGAAGAGTAATTCATTATCTGTTATCTCTGAAAGGTTAATACTGATTCGTTCATTTATCCTTAAAAGGTGAGGTGATATGAAAAGGCCTGTTTTATAACCTGCGTTTTTTAAAACTGAAGCCAGAATGTGACATGTGGTGCCTTTGCCGTTTGTCCCTGCAACATGAATTGATTTTATTTGTTTATGAGGATCACCTAAGACATGCAGCAGATCTTTGATCCCCTTAGGTGTATAACAGGTGAAATCAGTACCTTTTTCGTTATTGATATATGTATCAAGAATTGTATTAATCATAAAAAAATATTGAATTATATCTCCCTTTGATTTTTTTATTTGATGAAATATTGATTCTTTATAATAATTATAATTTTGTCTGTTTAGTATATTATAAAAATTATTATCTTAATTTGTAAATAATATCAGCAGAAAATAATAAAATAATTTCAATAATGATTTATGAATATATTTTAGCGTTAAAAGTATAGATTGTATACCCCGCCGCCTTCGGCGGCATGGGTCTATTGCATTTTTTAAACTGTAATAAGTTAATGAAAAATACTGAATAAATTTATAAAAGCGGTTTTTATGGAAAAAAAAGATATAAGAGTTATTATTAATCCCAATGCGAAAAAGTTCAGAACCGGCAGAACCTCATTAGATTTATATCTGAAATCCGGTTCTGAAATGGTGACTGTATCTACGCCCGCGACTCTTGATGAACTCCGCATCGAAACTGACAGAATGAGGATTGAAAAACCTGACTATATATGCATAGCGGGCGGGGATGGTACTTTGCACGTCGTTCTAAGCAGCATTATCAACAGCTATCAGCAGGAACCTGTTCCACCGATTCTTATACTGAAAGAGGGAACTATGGATAATGTCGCGCGCACAATTAATCTGAAGGGGAGGGGCCCGCAACTTTTAAAGAGATTAATAAATGATGTTGAAAATGGTAAAGATATTAAAATATATCCAAGATCAACAATGAAAATAAATAATATGTACTGTTTTTTATTCGGAACAGGTTTTGTGACTAATTTTTTAAAACAGGCTTACAGCGGGAAGGAGAAGGGTAATATAAGGAATATCCAGGTTGCACTTACTTCCGCAAAAGAGGCACTGCTGAACAGCAGGAACGGACTGATCTTCAGGGAAATGGATGGAGAAATTTATCTGGATGATAAAAAGATTGATATCAATCCTGTTCATGGCCTGCTGGCCGGCACTGTTGAACACATAGGGATGAGATTCTCACCGATGCCCGAAGCTTCAAAGAAATTGAATTTCTGCGAAGTTGTAATTG
>ERZ795048.644-NODE-644-length-35828-cov-49.958153_pt1 | contig 35828 bp, 33 predicted proteins | sample MGYA00375132_ERZ795048 | MGnify/ENA primary metagenome ERZ795048 (study PRJEB30177, sample SAMN05720225) | activated sludge metagenome | isolation source: Anaerobic digester | place: Hong Kong | collected 2014-12-17 ... | reverse complement strand
CTGTGCCCACGAGATCCTCGAGGTTCTCCTCGATCAGCTTCTTCTCCAGGTTCTCAGTCTTCTTGTCGCCCTTTCTTTCAACGTCTCTCTTCTTGAACTTAGGCACAAGCATCACCCCAGACTTCTTTTCCGATCTGAGACGCTATTAACCTTTCGTCACCTCTTCCTCCGCCCGACGCAGGCCCACTGGTCGTAGATCCCGAGGTCGTCAGGGTTCGCCAACACTTCCGCATCCCAACCGGCGGAGTTCAGGGCTCCGGCCGCCATCCGAGCCTCCCGGTCGGTGTAGGTGGTGTAGATAACCAGGTCTTTCGCGAGCTTCGACGAGCTGAGAAGTATCTCCTTCCAGAGGGGCCAGTTGACCTCGTCTATCAGCCCCACCATGAACCCCACCACCGCATCGAATTGGCGGTGAGGAAAGAACCGATCCATCAGCCGGGCGTCCAGCACCATCGCCCTCTCGGGGTCGAGATAGCCCGACTTCAGCGCCATACAGACCTCACAGCTGTCGATCTCCTCGGTCCAGGGACGAAATCCGAGCCTCTTCAGGGCCTGGGTGGCCATGCCGTTCCCGCAGCAGACCTCCAGCAGATCGCCTCCGGGCGGCAGAAGCGGTCGCAGGAACCTCTCCAGGTTCTCGATCCTCTCGGGGACAAAGAGAGGAGGGCTCGCCACGGGGCAGCTCTCGCAGAAGAGCTCGTCCTTGAGGGAGATGGCGAGCCACTCCACCAGACCCTCCAGAAACTTCCTCTCCTCAACCCTAACGCCCTTAGAGCTCGGGCTTCGGGGAAGGGCTTCGAGGGCGCCCGACTCAGAGTATCGGTCCGTCAAGACGAGCCAGAACTCTTCAGGCTCCGTCAGCTTCAGGGCGATTCCCAGACGGCCGCTTCCGGCTCCGTTTCCGTCCTCGTCTTCTCCCTTCTCCTCCAATATCTCTATCGACTCTGCGACCGTTGGCCCGACCTTGAGGATCTCGGAGGTCACGGGGAGGGTGATCAGGTCGGCCAGGGACTCTTCGGCCAAAAAGACCTCCTCATCGTCGATCTCCAATATATCTTGAAGAAGCACGGCTACCACTTCTGAGGCTGTCAGATATCAAGGTTTCTTTTGGGGAAACGGCTTGAATAGTCCCGAAACCTTTGACTATCACGAGATTTTAGACACATATCATCATCTAATGACTCAAAACGAGGCGTTTTGGACGAGATTGCCGGAAGATTTCGTTGGCCGTATTAAATCCTCACCTCAAACTACCCCTCGATAGAAGGCGAGCATCCTGGCGTACGGCCTGAAGAGAGCGAGCAACCTCTCTTGCTCCTCTATCGACAGAGGTTCGAAATCTCGACCCACTTGGGCGAGAAGCCGGACCTCTTCGGGGGTCGAGCAGCCGACGATGGCGATGGAGATCTCTTGAGATAAGGCATACCTGAGGAGGAGATCAGGGCCTATCCCCGCCTTGGAGTTGAGGTGGTGGGACGCCCCCAGGACCTTCATCCCGATGACGGCGATCCCCCGCTCTTTAGAGGCCGAGAGGGTCTTGTCCAGAAACCCGCCGAGAACCCCTTCCAGGGGATTTATGGGTATGAGGACGGAGTCGACGGGCCAGTTCTCGACGGCATAAGTGACGATGGTGGGGTCGTGGTGGCCGGTCACCCCGATGAGTCTCACAAGGCCCGTCTCCTTCGCCTCGATGAAGGCCTCAAGGGCTCCGCCGGGACCCTCGATCTCCCCCAGGTCCTGCCGTGTCCTGACGTCGTGGATCTGCCAGAGGTCGAGGTGGTCGAGGCCGAGGGTGTCGAGGGTGCGGTCCAGGTCGGCTCGAGCGCCCCTGGCGGTCCGCGAAGCCGACTTGCTCGTCTGGAATATGCCGTCTCTAAGTTTTTGGTGGGACCGCCAGAAGGAGCCCAGGTAGCCTTCGCTTCCCGAGTAGGCGGGGGCGGTATCGAAGTAGCCGATCCCCTGGGCCGCGGCCTCCTCGATCACCTGCGCCGCCCTCGCTTCTTGGCCGTACGTCCGGAGGATCCCCTCGCCGCCGAGCCCCGCCACGGTCACCTCCCGGCCGGTTTTGCCGAAGGGCCGGGTCTTCAGCTGCTCCATACCTTCGCCCTCCACCTTCCCAAAACAGCTAGGCGAGCCTCAGCCCATCTCGGCTCGTCTCATCTCGTTTCTGCTCGCCTCAGCTCTCCTTTTCGCCCCTGACCATCACTTTTCCTGCGGTGATGTCGGCGGGGAGGGGAAAGTATGATGCGAGGTTCTCCTTCACCCACTCTGACGCTATGTCGTTCGACCGCTCGGCCCCAGCCTCGTCCTCGAAGAAGTTTATGAAGGCCACAAGGCCGTCGCCGCAGTCCACGCCGTAGTACTTGATGAACCCGGGGATCTCTCGGATCTGGGGCAGGAACCTGTCTTCAACGAGCCTCATCACCTCGCCGACGTAGGCTTCGTCAGTCTTGTAACGCCTTATGCTCAGGTACATTTTTCTCCTCCACCCGAGTTTATGGACCGCACTTGATAATAACCTTATCCGAATATCCGGATTTTGGCGGATCAGGAGCTTTCGTCCCATGTCAAAAGACCATCAGGCCGACCTTGCAGAGAAGCTGAAGAAGACGAAGAAGCTCAGGCTCCACCCCACAGCGGCCCTGGTGATGCTCTGGTCGCTTCCCCTCTACGCCAAGGGCACGGTCCCGGTCCCGACCCCAGTCCGCGAGTTTGTGGAGATGCTCGACCTATCCTCTGGGGAAGAACTTCTTCGGAAGTTCGACGCCATCTGCGATTGGTACGGCGAGGTGATCTTAAACAGAAAGCACTTTATCAAGAGCCTCGTCGAAAAGCTCCTGGAAGAATCCGAGGTGGCGGGGACGATGCAGATCGTCGTCCTCGCCGCAGGAAAGTCGCCTCTGGCCCTGGAGCTTCTCATCGAAAATCCCGCCATCATCACCCGAATCTTCGAGGTGGACCTGGCGGGCATCGAGGAGAAGATGCAGCTCTATTCGAAGCTCGCGCCAAAAAGCTCTGAAAATCTGAGGGGCCTGACGGCGGACATCGCCTCCGAAGACCTCATCGACCGGCTGGCGGAGGAGGGCTTCGATCCCGAAGCTCCTGCCATCTTCCTGATGGAGGGGATCAGCTACTACCTGTCGAAAAACGATCTGGAGAGGATCGTCTCGATGTTTCGGTCCGGCGGAAGAAATCGATTCATCGTTGAGTACCTGGTCCCCTGCTCGGAGGTGAAGTCAGCTAGAAGGGAGATCCCAAAGGGGATATTCTCCCTGATCCGAAAGGAAGCCTTAACCGACGGGATGACTTGCTACACAGAATTGGAGCTGTCGAGGATATTCCAGAGGTCCGGCGGACGGGAGATCTCTTGCACCGATATGTCGGAGATGGAGCGGCTTCGCCTCGGTAAAAACAGACACTTTCGCGATCGGGGGGACGGATGGATCGAGTGCTTTTTGGGCGAAGTCTGAATGGGAGAGGCGGCGCCTCTCCCATGGACATAACTTTTTCGATCTATCTTTTGACCACGACCACACGGCTGCCGGACCCGCCAGCCAGGACCATCTCCGCCGTCCTCCGAGGGGTGTGCTTGGCGGGAGGCGCGTACCCCATCCTGATAAGGATCTGGGGATAGTCGACGTCGAGGATCTCGATCATCTTACGGCGAAGCGGATCGATCGCCACCGGCTGGCTGAAGAGGTCGAACCTGACGCCGAGCTTCGTGGCGGTTAAAAAGAGCTTTTCAAACCGCATCCCGGCCTCAACCCAGACCCGCCTGTCCTCGGCGTCGGTGGACAAGATCCCGACGGCCGGCGAGGCCTTCATGAGGGCCATCTCCTTCCGAGCCCTGGAGGTTGAGGTGTCGAAGGTCCCAAAGATGAACTTGCCGAAGTAGGACTCAAAGTCCGAGTAGCCAAAGGCGTAACCGGGCAGGCCGTCCCAGGTGTCCTCATTGTTCGCCCTGATCCACCGGGCGAGGTCCTTCCGGAAGGCCTTGTTTCCTAGCTGGATCTTGTGGGACTCTCCGAGGACCTCGGCCATCTTCGCCCTCCTATCAGGGTCGGTGAGGACGTCGAGCCTGAACCCCCCGTCTCCGAACGCCTTTTTCATCGCCTCGATCTTTTCGGCCTCTATCGGTCGGTCGTCGTAGGCTCCGCGGTTGGTGTGCCGTTCTGTGATCTCGTCGAAAAGGTCGGGCGGGAACTGACGCTTTCCGCCATCCTCCTTGAACTTCACTACGGCTATCGTCTCCGCATCAATTCCGTCGGGGAAGCGCTCGACCTCGTAGCCCATTTTGAAGTGCTCTGCCGCCACCAGCAGGTTTGTGAGAAGGCATCCAAGGCTCATATATGTCGTCCTGTTGGTCGGCTCGACGGCGGGAAGTGTCCGATCGAAGTCGGCCATCACCGCCACCTCGTTCCCGGCTACGGCGAGCTTCCAGGGCTGGTTGTTCGGCCCTGAGGGGGCCAAAACCGCGTAGCGAAGGAGGAACTTCAGCTTCTCATTCATCTCTCCCGACGATGGATAGTCCCCAGCGTCGACGTTCCAGGCGATCAGGTTTTTCTCTGCCATCCGAATCTACCTCTCCTTCTACTATTTTCACCTCCGAGTTTTTGAGGCTTGTGGAGTTTTTGGTGAATTCGGAGATTTCTGGGATAAGCTCATAAACGGGATCTTCTTTCATGATATCAGAATGATATCGAGTTGGAGACTATGGCGGAAGACATCAGGGTTTGGGAAATCCTCGAAGGAGATAAGCTGGCGGAGATAAAGAAGACCAGGTTGGATCTCGAAACTCGGCTGGAAAAATGGCTGGAGCAAGACATATCCATCCTTTCAAGTGACCTTTTGGTAATTGGAAGGCAAGTAGATACCGATTTTGGTGGATTTATCGACCTCCTCTGCCTCGACTATAACGGGGATGTCGTCATCGTTGAACTTAAGCGTGACAAGACGCCGAGGGAAGTGACGGCCCAGGCTTTGGATTACGCCTCTTGGGTGGCGGACCTCTCGAACGAAAAGATAACGGAGATCGCGAACGGTTATCTCGGAGAAGACGGTCCTCTTGAGGATCGCTTCAGAATTAAGTTTGGTACAGAACTGCCAGAAATAATAAACGAGCACCACAGCATGATCATCGTCGCCTCGGAGATAGACGATCGCTCTGAGAGGATCATTCGGTATTTGTCTGAAAACTACGGCGTGGGGATAAACGCGGCCACGTTTCAGTATTTCCATAATGGAGGTGGAAAGGAGCTGCTTTCAAGGGTGTTTTTGATCGATCCAATTCAGGTAGAATATAGCACCCGAACCAAAACGACTTCGAAAAGACCTCCACCCTTGTCATATGATGATTTACAAAAGATGTCTAAAGAAAATGGGGTTGGAGATATATACGACTTGCTTGTTGAGCGGCTCGCTATTATATTCAACAGGAAAAATACGACTAGAAGCTCCATCGCTTTCGTAGGCGTAATGAGCGGAAGTCAAAATACCATATTTAGTCTGATCCCCAAGGATAGCAATCCAGAAGATGGGCTCAAGTTCCAGGTTTATATAAACCGATTATCCAGATATTTAGAAGTAAATAAAGAGAGCTTAGTTGAGATTCTACCGCAGGACAAAAGGGAGTGGGGCTTCGTTGGGTATTCCTCCCCAGATTGGACAGGGTATGAAGGCTTCTTCAAAAATATCGAAGAAGCAGAACGTTTCTCAGCGGCTTTGAGCAAGATGAAATGGACGAGAGGTAGTTGATCCTCTAGCATCGATCCCGCCAAATGGATCTTGTTTGGCTTATTTAAAACGGCGCACTCGAAGAATGAGATCGTTTGGGCAGGTCTCTCTCAAAATCGGTATATACATCGACCTTCAATCCCATTTCTAGATGATCGAGAGGGAAAAAGTTGCAGAGGCCGCTCGCGCCATAAAGGATTACTTCTCGCCCGTCGATCCGGGGGAGTTCGAGGCCGAGACGGGCATCTGCGGGCGCGACTTTTGCGCGATCGTCCCTCAAGAGTTTGACGGCCAGATATTCGCCATCGACGGGAGCAACGTCGTCGTCTTCGACCTGGGGAACGTCAGCCTGAACAGGATCAGGGCAGGCTACGTCGTCTACCGGGGCAGAGAGTGGCAGAAGACCGTCGTCACCTACGACGACCTCTTCACCGCAGATCGGGAGAATTACCGCCAGCACTTCGACCGATACCGGAGGGGGATCTTCGGCCTCGCGGAGCCCTTCGAGCTGAAGTCTGAAGAGGAGCTGGACCGGATATCTACCTTCTTCAGAGACCTCCAGGAACACGTCGCCTTATCTGAGGCCGTCTCGATGGCTGCGGCCGGAGACCTCGTCCTCTACGACGGGGGCTTCTCCCTCTGGAGAGACCCCTACTATCGAGAGGTCTTAAACAAAATTTTCGAACAGGCTGAGGGGCGCGGGGCGAACCTTTTGGCTGTCAGCAAGTCGAGCAAGCTCTCCTGGGGGCGCGGGATCTCAAGGCCCCTCGTGAAATCCACCGATCGCGTCGGGAGCCTGGCTGTGCCGGACGGGCCCTGGTGCGTCAAGCTCAGCGGCAAAAAGGTGATGGCTGAGGAGCCCTGGCGCGGAAAGACCTATGTGGCGAAGTTTCACCCGCTGTCGACCCACGCCTTCAGGATCGACGCGCCCGACCACGTCGCAGAGCAGATCGACGAGGTCCTGGGCCGGGCGGCGATGTACGCCCGATCCTCAGAGAGCTTGGGATATCCTCACGCCCTCTTCAGGGCTCACCAGGACCTGAAGATCTCGATCCAGGAGAGAAACTTCACCCGATTATCTCTATTCGAGGGGCTGCGGGCGGAGGGGTTGAACGAGAAGGAGATCCGTGGGGCCCTCGACTATCACGAGATTCTGGACAGACTATCGAGGAGGTAGAAATGACAGATCTATTGGGCGAGAGAGGGAAAGGGGAACATGGGACAGAGCCCATATCGTCTACTGGCAAGGGCGAGGTCGAAAAGGAATATCAGATCACGAAAAAAGACGATAATTCAAGCCCCTACCACAAGATCATATCAAAAGACGTGAGGGAGTACCACTTCATCGTCCCGAGCGAGGAGTGGGTGGAGCTGGGGGAGATCGTCTCGATCCACGACCGGAGGGCCGAGAGGGACGCAACCTTTCTCGCGAGAATAACTGACATCAGGCACGACTCCAACTACGACGGAAACTGGGACACGGTGATCCGGGGTGACGGCTTCTACGACTCCGACCACATATTCCACCGGGTGGTGGCAGAGCCCCTCGGCTGCATAACAAAAGAGGGGGAGGGGAGGGAGCGGTTTCGAAAGTCGCGGACGATCCCCGCCAAGTTCTCCCCCGTGACGAAGGCAGAGAAGGACGAGTTTCGGTTCCTCGCGGAGGTTATGGGGGACATCGAGGTGGGTCGGCTCAGGAACGGAAGCCGGGAGGTGAGGGAGATTCCCGTCGCCCTTCACAGCGAGGCGATGGACCACCACATGGGGGTCTTTGCGACGACGGGGATGGGCAAATCCAACTTCATGAAGGTCTTCGCCGCCTCCTGCATGAAGAAGTCCTCCTCGAAGAAGTCGAAGTTCGGCCTGTTGATCGTCGACCCCCACGGCGAGTACATCTTCGGCAAGAAGGGGACGAGGGGCCTCCTTCACCTGGATCGGTACAGGAACGGGATCGTCTGCTACTCGACCGACCCCGGCCATCTGAAAGACCCCCTCGTCTCGCAGCTGACGGTGAAACGAAGCGAGATCCTCCCCCAGGATATCGAGGTCCTCTACGACTGGACCCCTGCCCAGAGGGAGGCGCTGGAGGCGGTATCAAGGGTCTTCTACGAGGAGGCCTGGCTCGAAGATATAATCACCCCCGAAGGGGCCAACAAGATGGTCGCCGAGGGGTTCCACGAGAAGACGATCGGGAGGATCAGCAGGACGATAAAGACGATCCTCGACAAGAACCGGTACATATCGGACCTGACATCCAGCGTTCCAGGCATAATATCCAATCTCATGGACGGGAAGGTCGTCCTTGTGGACATCCCCACCCTCGGCGAGAGGTCCGAGCTCTTCCTCCTCTCGCTTTTGTCCCGCACCATCCTCGATCGGTACAAGAGAGAGAGCGCCGAGGGCGCGAGAGGTAAGAGCTGCCTGATAACGGTGGAGGAGGCGCAGAGGGTTCTTGGCGGAGGGGAGGGGAGCCTCGCCCGGTTCGAGTCGATCGCTCGGGAGGGGCGGAAGTTCGGGGTGGGCCTGTGCGCCGTAACCCAGCAGCCGAAGCTGATCGATAAACAGCTCCTCTCCCAGTTCAACACCCTCGTCATCCTGAGCCTCGCCGACAGAAACGATCGGACCCGGCTGGAGGAGTCGGCAAAGCAGGATCTTTCGACCTTGGACGTCGAGATCCAGACTCTGGAGAAGGGGGAGGCGATCATCAGCACCCTCAACATCCCCTTCCCGGTCCCGGCGAGGATCCACCTATACGAGAGTTATCTCACAGAGCTGAACCGAGAAGGGCGTGAGGAAAGGAGGCCCGAAAGCAGAGGCTTCAACCTCCCGCCAGACTGAGTGAGGATTTCATGAAGATCGTCCACATGGCAGACTCGCACCTCGGATTCTCCGCCTACGGCAGGGTCGACCGTTGGGGGAGAAACCAGAGGGAGGAGATGATCTACCAGGGGTTTGGCAAGACCGTTGAACGGATCATCGATCTCGCTCCCGACGCCGTGGTCCATGCGGGCGACGTCTTCCACCACGTGAGGCCGAGGATCAGACCCCTCTACGTCTTCAAGCAGAACCTTGAAAAGCTGGTCGGTGCGGGGATCCCCGTCATCATCATCAGCGGAAACCACGACGCACCCAAAAGCTACGCAGCCCAGAGCCCCTTCGCCCTCTTTGAGGGGATGGAAGGGGTCCACATCGCCCACCACTACCGGTACGAGCGGTTCGAGCTGGGAGGATGCCGGTTCCACTGCATCCCCTTCTGTTTGGGACCCGAAGACTACCTGGAGGAGTTCCGGAAGATGCAGGAGTTCCGGATGGAGAACCCATCGGGCCGGGACGTCCTGGTGATGCACGGCCTCGTCGAGGCCCTATGGGACCGAAGGCTCCGGACCGTCGGCGAGCACGAGCTGAAGGAGAGCTTTCTGAAGGGGGACTTCTCCTACATCGCCCTCGGCCACTACCACGGCCAGGCCCAGGTCGCAGGAAACGCCTGGTACAGCGGCTCTGTCGAGTATTTCAGGTTCAGCGAGGCTGGCGACGAGAAGGGCCTCCTCCTGGTGGACCTCGATTCCGGAAATGTCGAGAAGATTCCCATCAGGGAAGAGTACATGCTCGACCTCGACCCCATCGACTGTGCAAGCCTCTCCTCCCGGGAGATCGAGGCGGCCGTCGCCGCCGTCTGCGATGACGTGGGGATAAAAGAGAGGATCGTGAGGCTTCGGCTGAAGGATCTGTCGAGGGAGGCCTACAGGAGCCTTGGCCACCGGTTCATTGGGGAGCTGAAGAGCCGGGCCCTCCACCTGGAGATCCTGCCGGAGTTCGAGGAGGATCATGCCACCTTTGAGACGGAGCCGATGGACTCAAAAGAGCTCCCCACCGAGTTTCAAAAGTTCATCGAGGGGGAGGCCGCAAAGGGCGACATAACGCCAGCGATAACGAAGGACGTCGTGTCTTACGGCACCGATCTCATGGCAAGGATCTCAGAGAAGAGGACTACGGAGAGCTTCGATGCGCCTAAATAGCCTGTCGATGAAGAACTTCAAAAAGTACAGGGGCATTGCGAAGGTCGAGTTCCAGGACGGCCTCACCGGGATCGTGGGGATGAACGGCTCGGGCAAAAGCACCATCGTCGAGGCGATCGCCTGGGCCCTCTACGGCAGCAGGGCCTCGACGGTGAGGCGCGACTTCATCAAAAACTCCCGGGCATCGGAGAGCGAAGACCTGGAGGTGAGGCTGTCGTTCAACGTCGACGGCCAGGCGATGACGATCCTCCGGGCGATGCGGGGAAAGAGCCTATCGCCAGAGGCGAGGCTGGCGATCGACGGCGACCTCGTCGCCACCGGCACCCGGGAGGTGGACGCCCGCCTGGAGGAGATCCTGAAGATAAGCTTTCAGGACTTCATGAAGACCTTCTACGCCCGGCAGAAGGACCTGGACAACCTGATAAAAGATCGGGGTTCGGAGAAGAGGGAGTACCTCCTCACCCTCCTCGGCCTGGACGAGGTGAGGGAGAGGGCCCTCGACGAGATCAGGTCCGACCTGAGGGATGTGGAGGGGGAAATCGGAAGGCTCGAAGGGGCCCTCTCCGAGATCGGCGATGTGGAGGAGGCGATCGGCCTTCGGGGGGGGGAGGTCGCCACTCTCGCGGAGGAGCTGACGGGGGCGCTGGGGCTGGAGTCGGATCTCTCCACAGAGGTTGAGAAGAGGCGAAAGGGGCTGGAGAGAGTGGCGGAGCTTCGGCGCTCCTTCGAGCGGCTCAATGAGGCGATGGGCCGACTCCGTTCAGATATCGAGGAGAGGCGGCGGGCCATCTTTTTGGACGAAAGGAGGCTCGAAGAGATCGAGGAGGGAAGATGGAAGCTCTTTGAGCTGGAGCCGAAGCTCGCAAGGCTCGGCGAGGCGAGGGAGAAGCTGGAGGAGCTGGAGCCGAAGAGGTCTCGCCACCAGAAGCTTCTCGAAAGGATGGTTCGGGTCAGAGCCGATCTTGATGGCAGAAATCACGCCCTATCCGAGGCGGAGAAGAGGCTTGAGAGGCTCCTCGCCGAGAGGTCAGAGCAGGAGTCGATCCGGCCCTGTGAGGAGGAGTATCGGTCCCTCCTCTCGGACCTTGAGGCGATCGAGGCGAAGAGGGACCGCTACCAGAGGCTCTCATCCCTCGCCGAGAGGGAGCGGGCGAGAAAGGAGGCCGCCGAGGAGAACGTCGCCAGGGTCGAGGAGGCTCTGAGGGGGCTGGAGGCAGCGAAACACAAGATCGCCGAGATCGCCCCAGCCGTTGAGAGGCGCCGCTCCCTTGAGGCCGAGATATCGCGGCTGGAGGAGGAGAGGACTAAGCAGAGCCGCCTATCCGACCTGGAGGAGAGGGCGGCGGCCGTCAGAGCCAAGATCGACGGCATCGGAGCGAAAGCCGCAGGCCTCGACGATGAGGTCTCAAAGCTCGGCGACCTGGAGGAGAAGGAGGCAAACCTCCGGGAGAGAGAGGAAGAGATCGATTCATTGGTCGGAGATCTCGAAGAGAAGCTCGCCGGCCTGAACCTGCGGCTGGAGGTCTCAAGAAAAGAGCTCTCTGAGGCCGAAGAGCAGAGGGCGAAGATCGAGGACCTCGGCGAGGAGAGCCTCTGCCCCACCTGCGAGAGGCCTCTTGCCGGCCAGCGCCACCTCCTCCTGGAGAAGTACCGGAGGGCGGCATCGGCGGCCAAGGAGAAGATATCGTCCCTCGAAGATCTGAAGGGAGAGGCGCTTGCAAGCCTCGCCGAGGCGGTGAAGTCGAGAGAGGCGCTGAAGGGTGACCTCGCCCTCCTGGCAAAAGCCAGGGCGAGAAGGGTAGAGCTCTTGGCCGAGAAGAGGGGCCTTGTTGCCCGGATCGTTGAGCTGAGAAATGAGGCCGGGACGATCGATTCCGATACGGAGGCCATCGGACCCGTTGACTTCGATCCCCATCGATTCGAGACCCTGGAGGCGGAGGAGAAGTCCCTTCAGCCCCTGGTCCAGGAGCACGCCCAGCTTCTGGTCCGGATCGAGGAGCTGCCGAAAAAGAGAGCTCGTCGAGAGGAGCAGGCCGAGGCCCTGGAGAGGGCCATCGGAAATCTGAAGGCTCTGGCCGACGAGATGGCAAACCTCGGCTACAGCGAGGCCCGGAGGGTCGAGGTCCGAGAGAGGATCTCGGCCCTGAGGCCGGACCACCAGAGGTTTTCGGCCCTGGAGCAAAGGGTGGCTGAGATCCCGGATCTGGAAGGAGCGGTCCTGAAATTAAAGGCCGAGGTCGACAGGCTTCAAACCGAGGAGAAAGAGGTCGACGGCGAGATCGAGGGCCTCGGCTTCGATCCCGCCGATTACCAGAGCCTGGTGGAGGAGGTCAGAGCCCTCGGGAAGGCCGAGGCGGCGGCGAGCGAGATCAGGCTCGCCCTGGCCGCCGAGGGCGATGTGAGGCGCCATCTGGAGGAGAACCGAGAGATCGCCTCACGGCTCGAAGGGGAGGTTTTCGAGGCTGAAGGGAGGCTTTTGGCCCTCAACTTCTCCGAGGAGCGATACTCGAAGGCAGAGGCCGCCATGGAGGATGCCGCCCGCGGGCTAGAGGAGGCGAGGGCGAGGGCTTCTCACCTTTCGGTCCGGCTCGGGGTCGCCGAGGCGGACCTCGAAAGGCTCCGGGGCGAGGCCTCGCGGAAGAGGGAGCTGGAAGAGAAGGTCGCTGAAAGAAGGAGCCGGGTCCAGGTCGTCGAGACGACGAGGAGCCTCATCAACCGGTTCATGGATCAGATCCTGGTGAGGATAAGGAGCGAGATCGCCGGGGAGGCCGGGAGGATCCTCAGAGAGGTGACGGGAAAGTACGGAAGGATCAGCATCGACGACGACTTCAACATCCTCGTCGAGGACGAGGGGGAGTTCTACCCCATATCCCGCTACTCCGGGGGCGAGATCGACATGATCGCCGTCTCCGTCCGGGTCGCCATCAGCGAGTACCTGATGAGGTTTTCAGAGAGCGGTCCGGGCTACTCCTTTCTCATCCTGGACGAGATCTTCGGAAGCCAGGACGTAGAGCACCGGGAGAGCATGATCAACATGCTCCGAAGCCTCGACGACCGGTTCCCCCAGATCTTCGCCATCAGCCACATCGGCGAGGTCCAGGGCCAGTTCGACAACTCGATTTTGGTCGTAGAGGAGGAGGACGGATCGAGCCGGATCGAGGTGGAGCTGAGGTGACGTCGGATGGATGATCATCTCAATATGTGACGAAGAAGGATCTTCGCCATGCTGAGGCTGGCGATCCCTATCCGAGGCGCGACCTTTTTGATGACAGCGCTTGGCCGGTCGATGTCCCCCTCCTCCTCTATGATCCTCAAAAGGTCCTCTCGACCAGCCAAAAGGCGGACGAGATCGTCGATCTCCGAGCCGGTCATCCCGGCCCTCATCCTGTGGACGATCATCCCGAGGCGAAGCTCCCTTCCGAGTTCAGACCGCCACCTCCTCTCGTACTCAGAGAGCCTGGCGGCGGAGGAATCCCCCTCTTGGCTCGCGGCGGCGGCCACCGTTCCAGCGATCTTGGCACTGACGAGCCCCGGATAGACCCCGCCGCCGGAGGTGGGCTTCACCTGGCCTGCGGCATCGCCGACGGCGATGATGCCGTCAGCAACCGTCGAGGCGGGAGGGCCCAGGGGTAGCCCCCCCACAACGAGGTGGAGGGGGCCGCCCCGGACTCGCCCTCCGATCGGCGGGCTTTTGAGGAGACGCTTCAGATGCAAGCAGGCGTTTTCTCTGCAAGAGAGCCCCACCCTGGCCACACCCTCCTGAGCCGGGATCGCCCAGGCGAAGAACCCCGGTGCTACCTTTTCGCCGAGGAAGACCTCCACCATCTCCGGGTCGTCAACCTCGAAGGGGATCTCCACCTGGGCGGAGGAGAGGATCTCCCGGGGCTGACCGATCCCGGCCGATCTCGCGATCCTCGCCCCCACCCCCTCGGCGGAGATGACGACCTTTGCCTCGATCTCCTGCCGGTCGGAGCCTCGGCCGACGTCGAGGATGCTCCGTCCGCAGTCCCTCGCAAGGCCCGTAACAGGGGACGCCATCATCACATCAGCCCCGGATCTCGCGGCCTCCGCCAGGAGCGCCCGGTCGAAGATTCTGCGGTCGACGACCCAGGCTTTTACGTCATCGGATTTGAAGCCGATCTGGACGCCACCGGGCGAGACGACCGTCGCCCCCCGAACGGATCTGATGGCGAATTTGGCCAGAGGCAGCTCCGACTCCTCCATCGCCCTCACCCCAAAAAGCCCCGCGCACTGGACCGGCCATCCGGCTCGCGGGTGCTCTTCCAGGATGACGACCTCGGCTCCGCCCTCGGCCGCCTTCTTTGCCGCCATCGATCCTGCAGGCCCCGCCCCGATGACCGCGACGTCGTACCTCTCCATTCCATAGAACCTCGATCGATCAGGGGATAGCCTTTTCCATCCGCGGACGAATTTATATTTGACAAAGAGTCTGGAGTGTCAGGAGGGGAACGATCTGGATATATTGTGGTTATCAGAGACCGAGGTGAAGGCGTCGCTGACGATGGAGGAGACGATCGAAGCGGTGGAGGAGGCCTTTCGAGAGCACGGCTTCGGAAAAGCTCAGATGCCGCCCAAGTCTTACCTCTACTACAAAAAGTACGACGGCGACCTCCGGACGATGCCCGCCTACCTGGAGGAGCTGGACGCCACCGGGGTCAAGGTCGTCAACGTACATCCGGCAAATCCTGGCGCCGGTCTTCCCACTGTGATGGCGGTGGTGATCCTCAACTCGCCAAAGACAGGAGCCCCCATCGCCATGATGGGAGGAACCCACCTCACCAACATGAGGACCGGGGCCGCGGGGGCCGTTGCTGCCAAGTACCTCGCGAGAAAAGACTCCAGGACAGTGGGGCTCGTCGGTGCCGGAGCCCAGGCGAGAACCCAGCTTCTGGGCCTGGCCAAGACTTTCGATATCGAGAAGGTATTGGTCGCCGACGTTTCCCTCGACCGGGCCAGGGCCCTCGAAAAAGACTGCAGGAGCTTTCTTGGCGCCGATTACGAGGTATCCTCCGAGATAAAATATGTCTGCAACTCTGATATCCTGGTGACCACCACCCCCTCGCGTAAGCCCCTGGTGAAGAATGAGTGGATCGTCGAGGGGACCCACATCAACGCCATCGGGGCCGATGCAAAGGGAAAGGAGGAGCTGGAGCCGGCCATCCTCAAACGGTCGAAGGTCGTCGTGGACGACATCGCCCAGGCATCCCATTCCGGCGAGGTGAACGTCCCCCTGACAAAGGGGCTCTTCTCCACCGAGGATATTTACGCATCCATCGGAGAGGTGGTGGCCGGAAAGGTTCTTGGCCGGGAGAGCGACGAAGAGATCACCGTATTCGACTCGACGGGACTCGCCATCCAGGACGTGGCGACGGCTACGAAGATCCACCAGAAGGCCCTGAAGACGGGGATCGGAACGAAGCTTTCGTTTTTGTAAGCCCGTGCCTGAAAGCTTTCGGATAAGCGATATATAATATCCCGACGACTGTAAGGTTGTCCATGTACGCAATCATCGCCTGCGGCGTATTCAAGGATGAGATCGAGAAGATATCCGGCGAGCTCGACTTCCCCTTCGAGGTCCGCTACCTTGAGGCGGGGCTTCACGTCAACTTCGACGACCTGGCCGAGGCCCTCAGGACGGAGCTTGAAAGCTGCAAAGACCACGACGGCATCATCGTCGCCTACGGCGAGTGCCACCCCAAGATGGCTGAGATCCTCGCCCCCTACAAGGCGGCCCTCCTCAAATGTCAGAACTGCATCGACGCCTTCATCACGCGAAAGAAGGTGGAGGAGATCGCGAATCGAGGACTTTACTTTTACCTCTCGCCGGGCTGGGTCAAGAGCTGGAGGGATATGTTCGAGAGGATGAACTGGAGCCGGGAGGAGGCCCGCTTCCAGCTCGCTCCCTTCCGGGGCTCCATCTTCCTCGACACCCTCGATAACGCCGAGGAGTATGAGGAGGGGCTGATCGAATTTCTCGATTTCACCCTCTGCCCCTACGAGAAGATGCCGGTGGACCTGGACCACTTCAGGTCCCTGATTGTGGAGGCCAAAGAGAGGTTAGAGGTGTGATCTTGGACGAGGAGCTTGAAAGGATAAGGAGAAAGAAGCTCGAGGAGATGAAAAAGATGGCAAACGAACCTAATGTGGACTATCCCGACAGCCCCGTCAAGGTGACGGACGGCACCGTCGGCGACGTGGTGGCCAGGTATCCCCTGGTGATCGTGGACTGCTGGGCGGAATGGTGCGGCCCCTGCAGGATGGTCTCGCCGGTGATCGACGAGCTGGCCAAAGAAATGAAGGGGAAGGTCGTCTTCGGAAAGCTGAACGTCGACGAGAACATGCAGACCTCTACCAAGTACGGCATCATGGCGATACCCACCCTGCTCGTCTTCAAGAACGGCGAGCTCGCCGACCAGATGGTGGGAGCCTATCCCAAGACCACTCTAGCAAACAAAATTCAGAAGTATCTCTGAGGCTGGCAGATCGCCACCTCAGAGATAACGGTTTAGGAGCTCCTACCCTCAACTCAGGCCCTGATCTTCGAGGGCACGACAAAGCCCTTCTTCTTCGTGGACCCTATCTCTCGAAGGTCCTTCAGCCGGAAGTAGGCGTCGACGTCGTAGACGGGCTTCGGATCTTTCCCAAGCTCTGTAGCCTCTTGACCCGTCTCACCGGGCACGATGTAGGTTCCTCGATCTCTGGCGGCGATCTCTCGAAGGTCCTTCAGCCGGAAATAGGCTTCTACGTCGTAGAGAGGCTTAGCATCTCTCCCAAGTCCTGTCGGATCCTGGCCTGTCTCTGAGGGGATGAGGTAGGTTCCTCGATCTCTGGCGGCGATCTCTCGAAGGTCCTTCAGCCGGAAATAGGCTTCTACGTCGTAGAGAGGCTTCGCCTCTTTGCCGAGCAGTATAGGGTCCAGGGCCTTGTACTTCATCTCTCCAAAGACTGAAGCCTGGCCGTCTTCTGCGCAGGCCGACGACGCCAGAGCGAAAAGCAGCACCAGGGCTGCAAAATAGGCGGGATGACTGATTTTCAGAATCATTATGATCCTCCTGATTGTAATTTGTCCGATGTGCATATAAATTTTTAGGGCACAAGGCCGGAGCGGATCTCAGCCCGCGATCTTTCGAACGTTTGTAGCATCAACCACAAAAAGATCGTTAAAAAGGGATTTTTCTCAGGCCCGGAACGGGGCCTGAAGTCTTCAGTTCACCCTGATAATCTGGAGAAGCGAGCAGACGGGAACCCCGACGATCTCGTCGATCCCCTTCTTGTCCAAAAGGACGCCGATGGCGTTCGTTGAGGCTCCATGGTCGTTCAGCTCCTCCACCGCCTCTTCGAGGGTCCTGCCGGAGGTGATGACGTCGTCGACGATGACGCACTCGGCGTCGCAGACGTCCGAGAAGTTAGAGCTGAAGGTGCCCCGAAGCTCCGTCTCCCCCTTCTCCTGAGACCACCTCTGCTTGGTGGGGGTGTAGACCGCCAGCTCCGCATTCAGCTCCTCGGCCACCATGCTGGCGAGGGGAACGCCGCTGAGGGCGATCCCGACGACGACCTCCACGTCGGAGTCGGTGCAGGCGAGGCATTCTTCGATCATGTCGGTGAGGGCGAGGGAGACCTGCCGGAGGCGGATCGAGCTCTTCCCGATGGTGCTCCAGTCGACGGAGACGTCTTTTGGTCCCTGGACCCCCGCCTTCTTCTCCCCGTGGGTCAAAAGCCACGTCACCGTCTCCCGGGAGATGTTCAGCTCCTCGGCGATCTGTCCCTCCACCAATCCCTCCGCCTTCAGCTCGGCGGCCTTATCTATCAAGCTGTCTATATTTTTCATTTGTAACCCCCCTTTCTCCTTTCGGCGGGCGTGCCGCAGACAGGACACTCTTCGCCCTCGAAGGGCCGACCGCAGCCGATGCACCTTCGGGTCCGCTTCACGATCTTTCGAATCCGGGGCTGGGCCACCGGCTCGACCTTGATCCCCAGGTGAAGGGCCGCGTTCTGAAGGGCGTAATCGTCGGTGGCGAGGCAGGCGGAAAGCTCCAGGGCCTTGGCCAGAAGCTCCAGGTCGACCTCGGAGAGGACGGCATCGTCCCCCGTCTCCCGAGCGGCAGCCCTCGCCCTCTCCAGCGCATTTGCGGAAGGGACCTCGATCCTCGCCCCGGATATTTGAAGCCTCATCCGGGATCGGATGTCCTTCAGCTCGCCCTCGACGCCGGGAACGGTGATCACCTCTCCCTCCAGGGCCTTGCCGTATATGAATACCGACGAGTCTGCGACGATGAGCGCAACCATCCCGGAACTTTTGGCCTCTATACTACTTGGACTTTGCCTTGGAACCGGGGAAGGTGGCGAAATGGACGGTGCCTTCAGACCAAAACGCTATTATGATATGATCTCCCCCAGGGCAGAGAGGATCCCATGGCCAAGAAGAGGAAGAAGTCGAAGAGCGCTCAAAAAGCCGCAGCTTCGGCCACCGAAGAGCCGAAGACGAAGGATGAGAAGACGATCATCGTTCCGAAGAAGGGCGCAAAAGATAGACGTAAGGCGAGAACCGACGGCATCGTCATGACCCTTTACCCCGCGGTCCTGGGCGTCATCTTCGGCTTTGCGAGCCTCTCGCTCTTCGGGACCGGCGTGGCCGAAGAGGGGTCGGCGGGGATGACCTACCCCTGGTACTTCGTCATGACCCTGGTCATAGCCGTATCATTTTACATCCAGAAGTTCACCTATCCCTATCTCAAAATCGACGTCGAGGAGTTCCAGACCAAGGACTGGTTCTACGTAGAGTTCATAGCCGTCGACCTGTGGCTCGTCACCTGGACCCTCCTCCTCAACTAAACCGGGTGGGCCGATGAGGATCGCTGTAATCAACAAGGATCGGTGTCAGCCAAGAAAGTGCGCCAAGGAGTGCGAGTACTTCTGTCCGCCGGTGAGGACCGGCGACGAGACGATCACCTTCGTCGACGGAAAGCCGGTGATCACCGAGAACCTCTGCGTAGGCTGCGGGATCTGCGTCAGGAAGTGCCCCTTCGGGGCGATTCACATCATAAACCTCCCCGACGAGCTGGAAAACCCCACCCACCGCTATGGGAAAAACGGCTTCGCCCTCTACGGCCTTCCCGTCCCCGCCGAAGGGAGGGTAACGGGCCTTCTGGGGCCGAACGGGATCGGGAAAAGCACCGCCGTCGCCATCCTCTCGGGGCTCCTCACGCCGAACCTCGGCAAGGGTGCCTCCTGGAAAGAGGTGATCGAGAGCTACTCCGGCTCCGCCCTCGGCGACTACCTCAGAAAGGTCGTCGAAAAAGGGGTGAAGACCGCCTACAAGCCCCAGTACGTCGACCGGATACCGAAAAGCTTCTCTGGCACCGTCAGCGGCCTCCTTGAAAAGACCGACGAGCGTGGAGCCCTTGCGGGCCTGATAGAGAAGATGAACCTCTCGCCTCTGATGGACCGGGAGATATCGAGCCTCAGCGGCGGGGAGCTTCAGAGGGTGGCGATAGTCGCCTGCGCTGCAAGAGAGGCCGACGTCTACTTCTTCGACGAGATCAGCCCGTACCTCGACATATATCAGAGGATCAACGCCGCTCAGGCGATCAGGGAGCTTTCAGAGACGAAGTCGGTGATGGTGGTGGAGCACGACCTCGCCCTTCTGGACCTGTTGGCCGAGAACGTCCACCTCGTCTACGGGACTCCGGGAGCTTACGGCGTCATAACCCGGCCGAAGGGGGTGAGGGTCGGGATCAACCAGTACATAAAGGGCTACTTCCCCGAGGAGAACATCCGGGTCCGGTCGGAGGCGATCGTCTTCGAGGTCCACGCCCCGAGGGCCGAAAAGGACGTCCCGCTCCTGGCGAAGTACGAGACCTTCACCAAGAAGTACTCGCAGTTCGTTCTGGAGGCGGAACGGGGCGAGATTCGGAGGGGTGAGGTCGTCGGTATTCTGGGGCCGAACGGGATCGGAAAGAGCACCTACATCAAGATGCTGGCGGGGGTCGAGTTGCCCACAAAGGGCAACCTCGACCTGAAGCTGAAGGTCTCCTACAAGCCCCAGTATCTGAAGGCGGAGTCCGACCTCTCGGTCCAGGGGCTCCTCCGAAAGATAACGCCGGAGTTTGACTCCAGCTATTACCAGTCGGAGTTCGTCAAGCCGATGGGCCTTGAGAAGCTCATGGACCAGACGATGGACGAGCTATCGGGCGGCGAGCTTCAGAGGGTGGCGATAGTCGGCTGTCTCAGCCGGGATGCTGATTTGTACCTTCTCGACGAGCCGTCGGCCCACCTGGACGTCGAGCAGAGGATGATGGCCGCAAAAGTGATGCGAAGGTTTGCCGAGAGCACAGAGCGGTCGGTCCTGGTGGTGGACCACGACATTTACCTCATCGACCTCCTCAGTGAGAAGCTGATGGTCTTCGAGGGGGAGCAGGGGAAAAGAGGCGTCGCCCATCCGCCCGTCAGGATGAGGGAGGGGATGAACCGATTCCTTGAGAGCATCGGGATCACCTTCAGGAGGGACGAGGATACTCACCGGCCTAGGGTCAACAAGCCGGGGTCGAGGCTCGACCGGTCCCAGAGGGAGTCGGGCGAGTACTACTATTACGCCGATGACGTCGCCTGAAGCCTGATAATGGGACAAGATACAAGATGGGGTCGTGGCCGGAAAACTGATCTGGTCATCCTGGCCCCGAATTTTCGATCTCTTCGATCTCTTTTCGTCCTATTTTTCGATTCCCTCTCACCGCCCGGCCGTTTCCCATCTTTTCCTGGATTTTCTCACGGCAGCGGAGCAAAGCTGGTTTTCTCCTTTCTGAAAAGAGATCTCGGCTCAATTTTCAGGATAAACCGTCATCTACATATCTTGCGGGTTTCAAAGCCCCAAATGTCAGGAGATTTTAAGATGGAAAAGGCAAAAGCCGACGATATCGTGAAAGTTCATTACACCGGCAAGTTCGAGGACGGGACGGTCTTCGACAGCTCTGCAGGGAGAGATCCCCTGGAGTTCACCCTCGGAAAGAGGATGGTTATCCCCGGATTTGAGGCGGCGGCGATGGGGATGAGCCCCGGCGAGAAGAAGACCGTCAACATCCCCGCCGAGGAGGCCTACGGCCCCCGCCGCGAAGATATGGTGATGGAGGTCCCCCGGTCCAACATGCCGCCGGAGATCCAGCCCGAGGTGGGCCAGATCCTCCAGATAGGCCAGTCCCAGGATCAGATGCTCCAGGTGATGGTGACCCAGGTGACGGAGGAGTCTGTGATCCTCGACGCAAACCACCCCCTGGCGGGGATGGACCTGGTCTTCGAGATCGAGCTCGTGGAGATCATCTAGCCCGGCTCGGCGTCGGCGAGAGCAAGATCGAGAGCGATACCGATAGCGATACCGATAGCGATACCGATAGCGATAGCGGGATTTGGGGCGGTCGTCTCCCTCTCGCTCCCTCGCACCAAACCCCATACCTCATAACTCAAAGCCGTCAGCTCGAAGTTCGCAAGGCTTTTCTTGATAAAGGTCTTTAAATCACAAAGGAATAAGGATACGGAGCGACTGTACATGAAGAAGGCAAAAGAGGGCGACACCGTCAGCCTCCACTACAAGGGGAGCTTCGAGGACGGGACGGTCTTCGACTCCTCCGATACCCACGGGGCGCTGAAGTTCACCATCGGAAAAGGCATGGTCATCCCCGGCTTCGAGGAGGCAGTGGTAGGCATGAAGCTTGGGGAGACAAAGACCGTCACCATCCCTCCGGAGAAGGGGTATGGCCCCCACAAGGACGAGCTTCTGATCAAGATCAACAAAACGGAGCTTCCAGCAGACCTCGACCCCGTCGTCGGCCAGAGGCTCGAGTTCTCCAAGGACAAGCAGAGGCTACAGCTCACGGTGGCTGAGGTGACGGGCGATGCCGTCGTCTTCGACGCGAACCACCCCCTGGCCGGAAATACCCTCATCTTCGAGCTCCTCCTCCTGGAGATCGAGGGAGAGGGCGAAAGCGAAAGCGAAGGCGAAGGCAAGTGAAGAAGGCGGCTTCGGGCGCGGGCGGCGCCCCCATCGGAGGAGCATGGACGGCAAGAATAGAAAGGACATAAAGCCGGGGCTGAAGGTCGAGATCGTCCTCAAGAAGGATCAGAGGACGGGGAAAAGGACGGAGGGGGTGGTGAAGGATATCCTCACCAACTCCTCCTTCCATCCCCACGGGATCAAGGTCCGGCTCACCGACGGCCAGGTGGGCCGGGTGGCGAGGATCGTGGGGTAGGGGGGACGGCAGTTCCCCACTTCTGGGTAATCTGCGGTATTTGAATGCCAGTTTCATTTTCCTTCTCAATATTTCGGCGAACTTGCGGAACGCTCCGAATCTCCCGGCCCCATCTTCGAGAGGTGGACTTAAGAAGCAGAGTTAAAAATCCTTTTCAGCTCAGAATATGCCAATTGGTCTCTCGCAGAATTAGATCGGGTCAAAGGTCATATATATATAGATTTTAAGTGAAAGCTAAATCGCTTCTTTGAAGATAATTGCGGTGCGAAAATGATACTCGACGAGATAATCTATCAGAGGATACGGGAAAACCACGAACGGATGAAAAAAGAAGGAAGGTTATCATCTGAAGCTCAATCAAAGATGAGCGATGACCTCCGTTATCTGCGTTTTCATCTAATTAAATTATTGCAAGATACACCGCAAGAAAATAATAAAGAGTCCTATATAAGTCTATTCGAAGAAATAGCTCAGGAACTGGGGATCACCCCCTACGAACTAATGGCCACGTTGGATGATATTAACGGTCGGCCCCACCGCTACTGGCGAATAGGAACAAATCGTGGACAAGATGGGAGAGGCGAAAGCGTCTGGGATCATTTGAGAGATGGAAACTATGTAGCCATCGGATGGACAGAACTTGATGATCTTTCCGACATCACCCACGATGAAGCAGGTAAAGAAGAAATTCGAGATAGATTAGACGATGCTGGTTACGATCCCACCGAAGGGAACGTTTTTCCGCCATTCAAATTTGCAACTGAAATACAAAAGGGCGACTTGGTATTAGCATCAAAAAGTTTAACGGTCCTTGGTCTGGGAAGGGTCATTGGGAGTTATTATTATAAAAATAATGATAATTGTCCATGGCCTCATCGCATCCCTGTAAAATGGATCTCGCTTAAAGAATGGACCCTTCCGAGGGGTAATACGCTGCAACCTGCGGTATATGAGATTAAAAACGTGACAAACTTAATCGAAATTGAGAGACGAATATGTAACGCACCACCAACATATCCGTTAAAAAGTCATAGTAAGATTATTAGTCGTATAAAATCGATACTCGGACGGAAAGGCCAGGTGATCCTTTACGGGCCGCCGGGCACCGGTAAAACCTACTGGGCGGAAAGAGCAGCATTTGAGCTTGCAGCCCAATCGAATTTCCAGATAAGATTTGATCAGCTCTCCGATGATCAGAGATCTCTCATAACCGGCGACGGCGAAAGCTTCGGCGCAGTGAGAACCTGCTGCTTTCATCCCGCCTACGGCTATGAGGACTTCATTGAAGGATACAGGCCTGAGCAGGCCGACGGCCAGATGATATTCTCCCTCCGAGACGGAGTCTTCAAGAGGCTCTGCAAAGACGCCCTGGATGAGCCGGAGACGAGCTTCTACCTGATAATCGATGAGATAAACAGAGGAGACATCCCCCGGATCTTCGGCGAGCTGATGACGATAATCGAAAAGGACAAGCGTGGAAAGTCCATCACTCTCCCGACAAGCAGGGAGCAGTTCAAGGTCCCGAGCAACGTATCCATCATCGGAACGATGAACACCGCTGATCGGTCCATCGCTCTCCTGGACGCAGCCCTGAGGCGACGCTTCGGCTTCATCGAGCTGATGCCTGATCAGTCGGTTTTGGGCGATGCGACTGTTAGTGGCATCAACCTTGGAAGATGGCTTGAAGCCCTAAACCTCCGGATCTGCGAACACGTCGGGAAGGACGCCCGAAATCTCCAGATCGGCCACTCTTACCTTCTCAAGGACGACGGCACGCCCATAGCCGACTTTTCAGAGTTCGCCAGGGCTCTTCACGAAGAAATAATACCCCTTCTGGAGGAGTACTGCTACGAAGATTACAACACCCTTGAGAAGATTCTGGGGACAGGCATTGTGGATGCGAATGATCAGAAGATCCGTCACGAGCTTTTCAAATTTCCGGATCATGAAGGGCTCGTCAATGTGATCGATCTAACCTCGATGGACATATCAAGCGAGTGGAAGTGAAGCGGATGAATAATAAACAAAACTCAAATAATGAGGAAGATCGGCATAAAGAAGCCAAGGGCTGGTTAAAAAAGGGGTATTCGTTTAAGAGAAAGAATGAGTATGAGAAAGCTATTGAGTGTTATGAAAAAGCTTTAGAGATAGATCCGAAGTATGCCGATGCCTGGGGAGCTAAAGGATGGGCTCTATACGAAATGAAAAGGTCTGATGAAGCCATACCCTGCTATGAAAGGGCTATCAGGATAAAGCCAAAAGCTCCAAGTTTATGGAATGATATGGGGTGCGCATTCGAAAGCTTGGGTAATATCGATGATGCCTTTAGATGTTACGAAAAGGCCATTGAAATCAGGTCAAATTATGCGAATGCGTGGTACAACAAAGGTCTTTTGCAGGAGGGATTAGGCAAACATGATGAGGCGATTAAATGTTGCGAAAGGGCTATTCAGACGAGGCCAAATTTCGACTACGCCTGGAATATAAAAGGATGGGCACTTTTTAATCGTAACAAATACGAAGAGGCTTTGGACTGCTTTATTAGAGCTCTCGAAATAAATCCCAAAGATGAAAGTCACTGGATTGGTAAAGGAGAGGCACTTCATAACATAGGCCGAATAGAAGAAGCTATCAAATGTTATGATAAGGCAATTGATTTGAACTCTGGCTCATATGCTTGGTCAGATAAAGGTTTAGCCTTTTTAGATTTAAAAAAACACAAATTGGCTCACGATTGTTACGACAAATACATTAATAATGTAAATCCAGAAGACAGTTCTGCCTGGTGCGGCAAAGGAGTAGCTCTTCATTATTTAGATCGAAAAGAAGAAGCAATCTCTTGTTACGATAAGGCAATCGATTTAGATCCTGAAGATTCGTTCAGTTGGGCCAATAAAGGCGAAGCGTTTTTCGATTTAGGAATACACGAAAAATCTATAGATTGTTATAACATATCTCTTGAGATAAATCCTAAATACCCAGATGCATGGGTGGGAAAAGGCAATACTTTGCGGGCTCTGGGACGGCATGCTGAAGCCGAGGAGGCCTTCGCTAGAGCAAAGGAATTAGAGGCAGACGAAAAATCTGGGGTCGAACCTGAGCCAACGCCTTTGCCCGAAATAATCCAAGACATTCAGCAAGTACTGGACCGGAAGGGCCAAGTAATCCTCTACGGCCCGCCAGGGACCGGGAAGACCTACTGGGCCGAGAGGGCGGCCCAAGAGATGGCGTCCCTTGACCGTTATGGAAAGTCCTTCGATCGGCTTTCGGAGGAGCAAAAAGGCGCGCTAATCGACGGAGGCGACGACTCCGGCGCTGTCAGGATCTGCTGCTTCCACCCCGCATACGGATACGAGGATTTCCTCGAAGGTTATCGGCCGGAAGAGGCGGACGGCAAGATGAGCTTCGTCCTCCGGGACGGGATCTTCAAGAAGCTCTGCAAAGACGCCCTCTCGAATCCTGGGGCCAAATTCTACCTGATCATCGACGAGATCAACCGGGGCGACATCCCCCGGATATTCGGCGAGCTGATGACGGTCCTCGAAAAGAACAAACGGAGGAAGAAGATAATTCTTCCCGTCTCCGGAGAGCAGATGCAGGTCCCCGAGAACGTCCGCGTCATCGGGACGATGAACACCGCCGACAGGTCCATAGCCCTCCTCGACACCGCCCTCAGACGTCGCTTCGGCTTCATCGAAGTCATGCCGGACGCGTCGGTCCTAGGCGATTCCGTCGTCGGCGGGGTCCATCTCGGCGAATGGCTCAGTGCCCTCAACCGCCGCATCTGCGAGAGCGTTGGGCGCGACGCCCGAAACCGGCAGATAGGTCACTCATACCTGATGGAGGACGGAAAACCGATATCGAACCTTTCGAGCTTCTCTTGGGTGGTCCAGGACGAGATCATCCCCCTCCTGGAGGAATACTGCTACGAGGAGTATTCGACGTTGGAGAAGATCCTGGGCGGGGAGGTCGTCGACGTCCAGAGACAGACGATCAGATGCGAGATCTTCGAAGGTTCGATTGACGGCGAGTTCGTTTTAGCCATGTCGAAGATCTCGACGGACGGATCTCCGCTTTGCCCTTCGCCGATCTCGGGATCATCAGAGCCGGTTGACGGCGAGAGCGATTCAGATGAAGCCCCAGAAGAGGAGCGGACCGATGGCTGAAAATAGGATCTCTGTTTGCCTTTCAGAGTGGGATAGCTGCGGTCCAGAGTCGAAGAGAGCCCTGGAGGGCGTTTTTCTCAAAGATGATCCATCCGTCCGAAAGATGGCTCAAAACCTATCAGAAAAGGGAATGCTGGAGGTCTCAGAGCTTCGAAAGGGCCTCTTGATCAAATCAAACTCCTACGTCGGAAGGATCGAGCTGGGAGACCTCCAGATCACCATCCGCCCGAAGATCGAGGACGCCCCATTCCTCCAGCTCCTAAGGTACGCCTACGGACTTCGAGATCTCCGGCTCTTCGGCCGGACAGATTATCCCCCTGAGTCCCGGACCTTCCAGGAACTTCTCATCAGCCAGCTGGCGGCAGAGGCGAACGAGCTGATCTCCCGAGGGCTGCACAGAAAGTACGTCCGCCTCGACGAGACCCTATTAAGCCCTCGGGGAAGGATCAACATAAAGAGGATAGCAAGAGACGGAGGGATCGCCCAGGCCGCCCTCCCCTGCACCCACTACCCGAGGCTCGAAGATTGCCTCATAAACCAGGTCCTCCTCGAAGGCCTCCGCCTCAGCGCAAGAATCACGAGCGACCTAATTCTGCGGTCCAATCTCCGCCGCCTCGTCGGGCTGATGCAGGACGGGATCTCGCCGGTCAGGCTGGATCAGGAGACGATGACCCGACTGGGCCGCCAGATGACGCGGCAGACGGCGGCCTATCGGCCTTCGATCTCGATCATCGAGATCCTTCTTGCCGCCCAGGGTCTCTCCCTGGAGGACAACGAGCGAGAGCTTGCGCTCCCCGGCTTCCTCTTCAACATGGACCGGTTCTTCCAGGCGCTATTATCCCGGTTTCTCCGGGAAAACCTGGCCGGATGCTCGGTCCTGGACGAATATCGGCTCCGGGGGATGATCTCCTACGTTCCGGGCAGAAATCCCCGCGGTCGGCGGGCTCCGGACCCCCGCCCGGATTACGTGATCATGAGGGAGCAGAAAGTCGTCTCCACCCTCGACGCCAAGTATCGGGACCTCTGGGAGAACTCCCTCCCTCGGGAGATACTCTACCAGCTCGCCATCTACGCCCTCAGCCGGGGGTCGGGCGGGGAGTCTGCGATCCTGTATCCGACGACCGCCCCCGAGGCCGAGGAGGCCTGGATTGAGGTGAAAGATCCTATCGGCGGCGGCGGGAGGGCCCGGGTGGTCCTCCGCCCGGTGGATTTATATAAACTACGAGATTTAATCTCGGACGGTCGGGCTCAGGCCTCTCGGGAGCGAGGGGCGTACGCCCGGCGGCTCGCCTTTGGCGAGGAGCGGCCAGGGATCATTTAAACGGGCCGCATCATCTCCTCGACCGACCTCGCGAGCCTTCCGATCCCCTCCACGATCCTCTCCTCGTCGGAGTTGGAGAAGTTCAGCCTCATGGTGTTGTACCCGCCACCGTTGGCGTAGAAGGCCTGACCAGGAACGAAGGCAACGTCGTTTTTGATGGCGCGATCGAATAGCTCAAGAGACGACATATTCTCCGGAAGGGTCACCCATAGGAACATCCCGCCCTCGGGCCGGGTGCACTCGACGCCAGCTGGGAAGCTTTCCTCTATCATCTTCACCATCAGGTCCCGCTGCTTTCTGTACTCGGACCGGATCAGCTCCATGTGCTGGCTCACGTCGTTGTCCACCAGGTACTGGTAGGCGATCCTCTGAGAGAGAAAGCTCGTGTGCAGGTCCGAGGCCTGCTTGGCGATGACCAGCTTCTCCATGACGTCGCTTCGGCCGCACGCCCAGCCGAGCCGGAGCCCCGGCGAGATCACCTTCGAGAAGGACCCGAGGAGGACGGCCTTTCCCCCGAGATACCGCCTCATCGAGGAGGCCTCCTTGCCCATGAACCTCAGCTCGCCGTAAGGGTCATCCTCGACGAAGACGGTGCCGTGACCTCTCATCACCTCGGCAACCTCCCTCCTCCTCTCCTCCGAGTAGCTCACCCCCGTGGGGTTCTGAAAGTTGGGGACTGCGTAGAAGAGCTTCGCCTTGCTATCTGATAGGACGGCCCTCAGAGCGTTCGGATCGACCCCATCCTCCATGAGGGAAACCGAACGGAACTGTGGCTCGAACATCCCGAAGGACTGGATGGCCGCAAGGTAGGTCGGGTCCTCGACGATGACCCGGTCACCTCTGTTCAGGAACGCCTTCCCCAAAAGGTCGAGACCCTGCTGGGAGCCGGTCGTTATCAAAATCTCATCGGCATCGACCTTCAGCCCCTTTTTGGCGTACCTCTCGGCGATCAGCTCCCTCAGAGGAGGATAGCCCTCGGTGGTGCTGTACTGGAGGGCGGCCTCACCGCTCTCGCTGAAGACCTTCTGCGCCGCCTCTGCCACTTCTTTTACCGGGAAGAACCTGGGGTTTGGAAGTCCGCCAGCAAAGGATATCGTCCTCGGGTTCTCCGTGACCTTCAAGATCTCTCTTATGAAGGACCTGTGAACCCTCATCATTCTGTCCGCAAATGGGCTTATGACCCTGTCCATACCATCCACGCCATTCGTACCGTCCCTGCCATCCATACCTTCGCCCTCTCGTAGCCCGAAGGCGATCCTTTCGAGATATATAAGGATGATGGTTAAGGAGTTTCGTGTAAGTTGATTAAGTTTTTCGAAATCTCCTTATTTATATACACGATTTAATTTAAGTTTTTCTTCTGAAAAAGCTCTTCTAAAAGCCGGGTTTAGCCCTTCTGAGGACTTGACCACTTTCGAATGACGAACTCTTTCAGTCTGTAAAATGGGGCAACGATTATATACTGTGCTCATTATGCCCAAAAAGCCGTATATCTGAGAATGAAATAGGTGATGAAATTGACAAATAAAAGGATTTTCGAAAAGATATTCCTCTTGGCAGCGTTCCTATGCCTGGCGGCCTGCCTCGCGGGAGCTATCGCCTCGGAGGAAGAGGCGGAGGGCGCCATCTCTGCCGACGACGCCTGGGACATTCTAATGGAGGGGAACGCCCGCTTCGTCTCTGGTGATGTCGCCGCCAAGAACTTCCCTGAGAGGAGGGCTGAGCTCGTCTCAGGACAGAGCCCCTTTGTGACGGTGGTCACCTGCTCCGACTCGAGGGTCCCCCCTGAGCTGATCTTTGATCAGGGCCTCGGTGACATCTTCGTGATCAGGGTTGCCGGAAACGTCATGGACCCCGTCGTCCTCGGGTCCGTCGAGTATGGCGTCGAGCACTTACACACGCCTCTTCTCGTCATCCTCGGCCACTCGAGCTGTGGCGCCGTGACTGCCGCCACCCAAGGCGGGGCTGAGGGGAACATCGAGAGCATCATGACCGAGATCGAGCCAGCCGTCGAGGTCGCCCGCGAAACGAACTTGACCGGCTCCGACCTGGTGGAAGATGCGATCGACGAGAACGTCGATCTCGTCATCAAGAACGTCCTAGATAGAAGTTCGATCACCAAGGAGCTGGTGGAGGACGGCAAGCTTGTGATACTCGGCGCCAAGTACTCTCTTGAGACCGGCGAGGTCGCCGTCTTGACAAAGGTCGATGCCTCCAACGTCGCCGAGATGGCGGTCGAGGAAGAGGAGAAGGTCGCCGTCGCCGGGTCCGAGGAGACCACCGTAACGGCGATCCCAGAGGACGTCATCCCCGAGGGCACTGAGCTAGAATCTTCAATCCCTGAGGACATAATCCCCGAGGGAGAGGCCTCCGACGCCCCCATGAACGAATGAACAGACCTCTTTGTGGCCTCCAATGCAAAGGCCGCAAAATCTATTTTTACCGTCTATTTCGAATTCTTCTCATACAGGGACGGAGATGGGATTCGAAAACCACGAACTTCTGCGAGAGGGAACGTCCGATTTTATCCGAGTTAACCCGATTTTCAGGCCTCAGAAAAGACGCTGGGGGTTGCGGATACCTTGTAGAAGGTGCGGGAGAGCCGCTCGGGATAGACGACGGTGAGCTTGGGAACCTGATGGCTCAGCCCTCTGGAGTCGTACAGGTAGTATCCGCTTTTGAAATCGCCCGCCCCCTTCGAGACGAGGACGGCCCTGTGAGGCTCGGTTCTTCTCACCGTCACGTTGTCGAAACCGGAGAAGAGGCCAACGAGCTCGGGCTCGATGTACTTCGTTCCCAGGGCTAGGACATAGAGCTTCGCGAAGGGGTCTAGGTCGAAAGACACGTCGAAGACGGCGTCGCCGCCCTCCAGGGACATCGTCACCTCCTGGACCTGGATGTACTCTCGTCCCCGCTCGGCGGAGCTCGGGAAGGCTGAGACGAATATGGCCAGAAGAACGACCAGATGAGCAACCTTCACCGATCTCATATCTTCTCAACCCTGGGGCGTCTTCAAGATCACGGGAACTATGAGCATCAGGATCAAAAGCCCTATGAATACCAAGAAGAAGAGCGTCTGACGTCTCTGGGCGGATTTGTACTTCGACTCGCAGACCTCGTCACAGAAGGTCTCCATCTCGTCGATGGTCTTGCCGCAGACGATGCAGTGCTTGTGAGATGCCACTTTTGTCAACCCGATCACCATCTCGACCTATGATTAGGACCGTAGATAAGATTTTTGCGTGGGATGCCGAAAAGCCCAAACACCCATCACTGATGGAAAGACGTATTATGGATTGAGGGGCTCTATGCTGAGGTGGACGTATGCTTAGATTGACCGTTGCGATCTTGATCGCTCTCTCTTCGGGCCTCATCGTCGGAGCTGACGCCAAGATGTACATCGTGGACGACGACGGCTTCGCCCAGTACCATTCAATAGGCGAGGCGGTGGCCATAGCCAACGACGGAGATACGATTTACGTAATGCCCGGAAGTTACAAGGAGCACATCGTTTTGAACAAGAGCCTCACGCTGATGCCTCCGCGGGGTGAGGAGGGGGATGTCAACCTCACCGGCGACGGGACGGATATCGGCATAGAGGTTTCGGCGGACGGCTGCAAAATCGAGGGTCTGACCATCTCCGACTTTGCGGGTCCGGGAATCTACGTGGAGTCAAAAGATAACGAGATCCGAAAGAACGTCCTCGTGGATAACGTTCACGGCATCTTTCTGAACGGCACTTCCGGCAATCTCCTCGAGAAGAATCAGCAGCGTGGGGGCTACTGCGGCATCGTCCTCCTGGCTTCTCGCGAGAACGCGATAAGGGAGAACGCCGCCGAGGGGTGCATCCTCGCAGGAACGCTCCTAAACTCCTCGTCGAAGAACTCCATCGAAGAAAGCAAAGCCGATGGGTGCGGCCGAGGTGCCCACCTCGTCACGAACAGCCAGGAGAACCGAGTGGAAAGAAATTCCATGATCGACTGCGATTACGGAGTCCTGCTGGAAAAGTCCTCCTCGGCCAACATGATACGGGATTGCATCTTTGAGGAGGCCACCACCGCCATCGCTCTGGACGCCGTCTCGAAGAACCAGGTCCGGAACAACTCTATCACGAACTCGACGAACGGGATCGCACTCTTCTCTTCAACCGAGAACGGAATCGCCGAAAACAGTCTTGTGGGGCTCGATGTAGGGATCATGATCTCGGAGGCTTCTTCGGGGAACGTCCTCACCGATAACGAGATCGATGAGTCCAGCTCGGGGATAGTGATCACCGACTCATCGGCCAACAAATTGGAGGGTAACGTCCTGACAGGTATTCGGTTGGGCCTCTCCGTCGACGGCTCAACGGTGGAGAGCTTCGACAACCAGGTCCCCGAATCAAACCAGATCGACGGAAAGCCGGTCCTCTATCTATACCGCCGATCAAATGAGGAGGTATCGGGCCGGGAGTTCGGCCACATCACCCTCGCGGCCTGCGAGGACTGCACCGTGAAGGGCTGCTCGGTGGCAAACGACGCCCTCTTCGTTTACATGTCCCAAAGGTGCAGGATCCAGGATAACGTCGTCTCAGACGCTTTTGGGATGCTGGTCCGGGGCTCTGACGAAAACGAGATTACCGGCAATCAGGCCTGCGATAACAGGTACGGCGGGATAATGCTGGTGGAGTCGAGCGGCAACGTGATCGGCGGAAACACCCTCTGCAGGAATGTGAGGGACGGCCTTTTGCTCAGGGAATCGAACTCCAACGAGGTCCAATCTAACACCGTCGAGGCGAACGGTGATACCGGGATAAGGCTCCTATCTTCAAGCGAGACCCGTATAACCGGAAATTCAGTCATCGGAAACGCGGTCGGGATCTCCCTCAACGAGTCGATGGGATGCATCGTCTACAGGAACAACCTGATCGATAACGTGGTACAGGCGGAGGATGATGGCGAAAACCTCTGGGACTGGGGCGTTCTTAAGGGCGGAAACTACTGGTCCGACCACTCATGCGAGGGCAACCCGTGCCAGGGCCAGCCGAGATGGATAGGAGAGACGATCGCCGACTACTACCCCTTTGGAGAGAGGGACGGATGGGCCTAGGAGCCGAAACGTACTTGAAGGGGTCTATAGAATAGGGGGATCTCATGGCGAAGAAGAAGTCTGAGGGCAGCGGACTGATGTCCTCTGCTGGCCTCATGAGGTATTTCGAGGCGGACGAAACGGCGATAAAGCTGGGCCCAAAGACCGTGATCGCTTTCAGCTCGGCGGTGGGGGCCGGGGTTCTGGCGATGAACTTCTATTTCGGGCTGTGGCCCTGAAAAGGCCACCGTCCATATTCCCCACCAGATACCCTTTTCCCGGCGCAGCTCTCAATTTCTTATCTTCTTCAACTTGACGCCCGCTTCTTTTCGAGCTCTTCGAGGATTCTTTCTACGACCTTCTCGAAGCTCTCCTTGGCGGCGGTCTCCTTCTCCACGAAGGCAACGCCGCTATCTCCCAGGGGGGCGATCTCTGGGTCCAGGGGCACCGCCCCGAGGAAGGGAACGCCGAGCTCCTCGGCAGCCCTCTTTCCACCGCCGGTCTTGAAGATCTCGAGGATCTCGCCGCAGTGAGGACACCTCAGGCCACTCATGTTCTCGACGATCCCCAGGAGGGGGACGTTCATCGACTTTACCATGTTCACCGCCTTCCGAGAATCGAGGAGCGCCACCTCCTGGGGAGTGGTGACGATGACGGCTCCAGATAGGTCCGGCAGGAGCTGGACGACGCTGAGGGGCTCGTCGCTCGTTCCCGGAGGAAGGTCGATGATGAGGAAGTCCAGGTTGCCCCAGTTGACGTCGGACATGAACTGCTTTATTGCCGCCATCTTCATGGGCCCTCTCCAGACGACGGCCGAGTCGATGCCCGATAGGGCGAAGGCCATGGATATCACCTTAAGCCCCTTCGAGTCGACGGGCTCTATCCCCGCCGGACCGCCCGCGAGCCTCGACGTTTCAACGCCCAGGAGCTTTGCCGTGCTTGGGCCTGTGATGTCGGCGTCCAAGACTCCGACTCTGTAGCCTCTCGACTGGAGGGCTCGGGCCAGGTTGACGGTGACGGTGCTCTTTCCGACGCCGCCCTTGCCGCTCGCGACCATTATCTTGTGCTTTATCTTCGCCATCCTCGCGGAGACGGCCCGGAGCTGCTCGGCCATCTCCTTTCTCGGGTCTGTGCAGGTTCCTTTTGTCGCACAGGATTCGCAGTTGCTATCGCATTCTTCCATGGAAACACCATCGTGAAATTTGAGAATTGTGATCGGACGATCGCAGTTGGATCGGCCCATATCAATCTCAGGTAGATGGGATCTCAGCCATCCTGAGCCTGGAAGTAGAGTTTTTCTCCGTGCCGGAGCCTCGATATCTTATCCTCGCTCTCCAGGACTTCGAGGTACTTCAAGATCTCGTTTCGATGAAGGCCCGAAAGGGCCCCCAGCTCATCCAGGGTGCAGGGCCGTCTTGAGAGGAGGTCGATGATCAATACCTCGGTCTTCTTCGAGAGGTCCCTCTCCCACTCGGCGATCACCTCGGCCCCAGAGAAGATCTCGAGCATCCTCTCCATCTCCTCGGGAGACAGGGGCTGGACGGGCTCGGCCGGGGGTCTCACCACGGTGTTGAGCTGGATCCTGTCGGGGCCGATCCTCTCGGCCGCCTCGGCGATCTGGTCCGCCTCGAAGTCGTTTATTCCCTTGACCAGCATCACCTCCAGCCAGATCTCCCCCGCAAACTCCTCTCGAAGGCGGACGAGCCCCTCGATGATCTCATCGATCGAGAGGTCCGGATGGGGCCGGTTCACCCTCTCGAAGGTGGCCTGGGTGGCGGCGTCGAGGGAGGGGACGATCAGGTCAGCCTCCATAACCTCTTTTCGGACCTCCTCGCGGAAGAATAGGGTCCCGTTGGTGAGGACGACGATGGGCCGGTCGATCAAATCTTTCGCGCCCCGGATGATCTCGTCGAGCCCCTGGTGGAGGAGGGGCTCGCCGGAGCCCGCCAGGGTCAGGTAATCGAACTCGTCCTCTGATCGGGATCGGATCTCCGCCAGCACCTCCTCTGTAGAGACGCGCTGCTCCCTTGCCAGGGTGAGGCAGGTGGTCTTTCCCAGCTGACAGTAGGCGCAGTCCAGAGTGCAGGTCTTGAAGGGGAGTAGGTCGACTCCGAGGGAGAGGCCGAGCCTGCGGGATGGGACGGGTCCGAAGAGGTGCTTCATCTTCAGCTTCCTGAGGTATCAATCCTCAATGCAAAGGTTGACGGCTGGATGTACTAATAGGTTGTGTCAAAAAAGCTTCCTTGGCGGCGGGTGGAAAGAGGAAGAGAGAAGTTCTCGTTTTCGTGCTTGGGCAGGCGGATCCAAAAAGTCTTATTTTGCGGCGCAACCTTGGCTTGAGTCTCGCTTCGGGGGCTCCAGAGAATTCCGTCCTCATAGCCCAATGAGTCTCAAGGGTCGGGCTGCCCTCAGATCTCGCCCTCGCCCTCAGATCAGCTCCATCGGGGGGAGCTGATCTGACGACAGCCCCCGCACCAGCGCCCTCCCCCACCATCTCTACCAATCCTGCCCTTCGACCGCCCGGTGTGGAAGCGCCGGGCGGCGCAGGCCCCCGAACGGCGAAAAAAAGAGAGCAAAACCCACATAACCGGACAAGTTGGATACGAATTTGTCGAGGCGAAAAGCATGAGATGCCTTATTTGTAAGGTGGGTTCAACGGAGCCCGGAACGACAACCGTCACCTGGAGAGGGGCGTTTTGATCATGGTGATCAAGGGCGTCCCCGTTCAGGTTTGCAGAATTGCGGCGAGGCTTACGTCGACGAAAAGGTCGCGTCGGAGCTTCTGACGTCGGCGAAAGAGGCGGCAAAAGCAGGGGCCGATGTCGAGATTCGCGAGTACGTGACCGTGTAGGACTTAAAAGGGGGACGGCCTCCTTTAAAACGCGGTCACGACTCCGCTCCCTAAGGCCCCGCTCGCTCACCACGTCGACCAGGCGGCCCAGCAGCTCCTCCAGCTCTCGGGTCATGGCCGAGCTTTTGAGAAGGGTGAAGCCGGGAAGGGGCTCCACCAGGAGGTCGAGGTCGCTCTCATCGTCGGCCTCGCCCCGAGCGACGGAGCCGATAGACGACGGACGTTTCGCACCCCGTACTTTGCGGCCGTGGCGAGGATCCCCTCTCGCCGTGCCTTCAGGGCCTCCTCAAGCTTCATCGACGACCCGATGGACCATGAAAAGAGTCAGCAGTTTCGGCGACAAACTCGCTGATTTCGTATTTGGGTCGTGTCTGCAGTTGATTGAATAAGTTTATATATAGTAAGATCTATTTT
>ERZ795048.635-NODE-635-length-36167-cov-6.835290_pt1 | contig 36167 bp, 32 predicted proteins | sample MGYA00375132_ERZ795048 | MGnify/ENA primary metagenome ERZ795048 (study PRJEB30177, sample SAMN05720225) | activated sludge metagenome | isolation source: Anaerobic digester | place: Hong Kong | collected 2014-12-17 ... | reverse complement strand
TGCTGGACGAAATGCTTTCGCAGGACCCGTACTCGCGCGTTGCGTGCGAAAGCGCGGCCATGACCGGCATGGTGCTGGTCATGGGCGAAGTGACCACGGAATGCTATGTGGATATTCCGAACCTTGTGCGGTCGGTCGCCAACGAAATCGGCTACAACAAACCGGAATACGGATTTGACGCCAATACGCTGGCGGTCATAACGGCGATCAACGGACAGTCGCCCGACATTGCGCTCGGCGTCGACCACGCGCTTGAACAGAAAAACGGCGCGACGGAGGCAAACCTCAGCACCGGCGCGGGCGATCAGGGGATGATGTTCGGCTTTGCGTGCAACGAGACGAGCAACTATATGCCGCTGCCCATCGACCTTGCGCATGCGCTGACGCGAAAACTGACCGCGGTACGCAAAAACGGAGAAATTTCGTATCTGCGCCCGGACGGCAAGAGCCAGGTGACGATCGAATATGACGGAGACACGCCGGTTCGCGTCGACACGGTTGTCATCAGCGCGCAGCATGACGATGTGGATATGAGCATGCTTCGCAACGATATCGAACAAAAGGTCATCCGTCCCGTAATCCCGAAAGCGCTGATGGACGGGGACACGAAGATATACGTCAACCCGACCGGCCGGTTCGTCATCGGCGGGCCGATGGGCGATTCCGGGTTGACCGGCCGGAAAATCATCGTGGACACGTATGGCGGGTATGCCCGTCACGGCGGCGGTTGCTTCAGCGGCAAGGACCCGACAAAGGTCGACCGCAGCGCGGCGTATATGTCCCGCTACGCGGCGAAAAACATCGTTGCGGCCGGGCTTGCGAAGAAATGCGAAATCCAGCTGGCGTATGCAATCGGCGTGGCGCGTCCCGTTTCCGTCATGATCGATACGTTCGGCACGAATGCCTGCAGCGAGAAAGACATCGAGCATGCGGTGCAGAAGTGCTTCGACTTCCGTCCCGCCGCGATTATCGAGCAGCTCAACCTGCGCCGGCCGATCTACCGGCAGACCGCCGCGTACGGCCACTTTGGCCGGAGCGACCTGAACCTGCCCTGGGAACAGACGGACCGCATCGAAGCAATCAAAAAAGCGCTTTCATAACGGTTCTTACCAATCCCAAAAGACTATGACCGCCAAGGTCGTAAAACAACCGCCGCCCGGTTCCGGGCGGCGGTTGTTTACAGGGATTTTTAATCCTGATCCTTTGCTTGCTCCAATGCGCGGGAGGCCTGCTCGAGCGCCTGGGACGCCTCCTTGAGCGCCTGCTCGGCTTCCGCTTTGCGGCGGGACGCCCTGCGCGCGCGACGATCGTCCTCACGCCACTGCATTCCGATCAAAAAGATGGCTGTGAAGAACCCCGTCACCGCGAGCAGCGCAAACACCCACTTGGAAAGTTCGCTGGTCATAAACGCCATGATGGGATTGACGCGGTCGATCGAGAAGAAGGTGAGCGTCATCAGCGACAGGACGATGACGGCGTGCGGCATGACGCGCTGGATAAACCGTTTCATTTTCACCCCTCCTTACTGTCCGTCCGTAACGGAGTCCGGTTCGCAGATATACAAAATATCGCTTGTGTCGCGAGGTTTGTCGTCCTGCGGCTGGCTCCTGAGTTCGTCGCCGTATGTCATGACTGCGGTGTCGCCGCCGTCAAGGTTATAGGCGACCGTGCACCCGAGGTCCTTGAAAACCTGTGCAAACTGCGTATAGTTCAACCCCAGCGAATAGCCCTTCTGCCGTCCGTCGACAAGGATGAAGCAATAGTGACCGGGCTCGAAGTAGCCGATTCCGGAAAGCGGGTTTGCTTTTGTCGAGGCGAATGTTTCCGGGACCTCGCCGTCGACCAGCAACTCCGGGCCGAACGTCCAGATCTGATACGGCTGGCGCGCGTAGATTTCGGCAATCTGCGTGGAATACGTTTCATCCGCGGCGTAGGTTTCCATCGTGCCGTCGTAATAAAGCACGCAGATGTCCTCGGCAAGCGGCGTGTCGTAGTACCATTCGACACCGTTGCGCACGGCGATCAGCCCTTCCTTGCGGAACGTGTAGTTATCGCCGGAGATGGCAACGATGGAATCCGTCAGCTGCGCGAGCTGAAGCGTGGGCATGACGTTTTTGCGCAGGCCGTCGTTGTACTCCTCGTATTCGTATGCAACCGCAGTTTTAAAGCTCGAAAGATCTTTGATATAGATGTCGGCCACATAATACGTAACCGGCGTGTCCAGCTCCACTTTGGTCATCGTGACCGAAACGTTGGCGCTGCGATAAGAATCGTCGGTTTGCTCGATTTCTCCGTCGGTAAACATTTCGGCATAGCTACCGCCGAGAAGCCCCGTGTCGACGACAACGGGCTCGTCGGTCGCTTCCGCTGCGTCGCCGGTATCCGCATCGGACGTATCGGTCTGGTCGGCAGGCTCGTCGGCCGCCGCGTCCGGGGTCGGCGTCGCGACGGCGGTCGTCGGAGTGGCCAGGGTCGTCGGCGTCGGAGCGGATTTTCGAACATGGTGGAAATACGCGAACGTATTGATGCAGATGCCCAATGCAAGCAAATCCCAGAGGATCGTCTTGATCAGTCGTTTTGCGGAATAAGAGAGTTTCGATTGCCTCATTCGAGTTCGCAGGCCTCCTCACTTTCAGGCGGAAATACATATTTACGCTGGATGTAGAAACTCAGCGGGTACAGCGCAAGTTCTACAAGGATTTTGCCGATGGCGATCGGCATTACTTTTGTAATCAGGAACATCAGGCAGTAATTAATGCCGAGGATGACGGCTACGAGCAGGTAATAGCGGACGATGCTGCTCCTGCTGCGATGTTCGAACACGAGTTTGCAGTTCATGAAATAGTTCGCAAGCGAGCTTAGAACGCGCGCGCCGACGACGCTGATCAGCAGCGACTGCGCCATACCTTTTGTGGCAGCCGTAAACGAAAGCACGAGTACATAGTCCAGAAGCATCGCAACCAGCGACGACGCCACGAACATCAGAATCATTTTATAGATGCGCCAAGCGTCGCGCACCGGCAGGAAATGTGAAGACTGGTTGTTTTCTATATACACGGTTTGAATCGTGACCTCCTCAATCGGGATGCGGTGCCGCGTTGCGTAAAGGAGCACGTTGATTTCATACTCGTAGCGGTCGCCCTTCATTTCGAGCATCATCGGAATGCGGAATACGCCGAAGGCGCGCAGGCCGGTCTGGGTGTCGAACACCTTCACGCCGGTCGACAAAGCGAAAACAAAGCGTGTAATGGCATTCCCCGCGCGGCTCTTAAACGGCACGTTGCCGGTGAACTGACGGCTGCCGAGCACAAGCTTTTCAGGCGAGCGTTCCCAGGCTTCGCTGACGCGGATGATATCTTCCGGCAGATGCTGCCCGTCCGCGTCGATGGTGACCACGCCTTCGTCCGCGGGATACTGATCGTAAATATAGGCGAGAGCGGTCTTCAGCGCGGCGCCCTTGCCGCGGTTGACTTTATGCGTCATGACTTTTGCATAGGGCTCGAGCGAATCAAAAAGAGGCTGACGATCGGCGTCGCTTCCATCGTTGACAATGACGATATCGTAATTGGTCTGTTCGCGCAGGGCAAGAACGAGACGATATAATTTTTCATCCGGCTGGTAAGCCGGAATAATGACAACCATGCGGAATTCTCCTTTGTCGAAAATCACAGCGCATTCTAAAACAGTCTATATTATAACGTATTTTGCATAAAGTGAAAAGGCTTATGTATTTTCGAGGAGAACGCCTGAAAACGAAAACGTTCCATAATGCGGGGATTTTTGGAAGATTCAATTGCGTAGACATTGTAAACACTTTGTAATAAATCGAAAATGCCAAAGAAAAACAGTTTTCTCTGCTATAATGAAACCGTTATCGATACCGGAAAGGAAACGGCGAAACAATGCCACGGAAGACGAAACGAAATCGTCCGAAGACGGAGCCTGCGGAGGCGAACGACACGCCGAAGGAGCAGGAACCCGAAGCGGAGATTGAAGAAGAAATACAGAACGACGGAAAAACACATAACGAAGGACAGCCCTCCATTGAGCCCGATATCATGCCGTACCGGCGTTCGGATACCGATGTGGAGGCGTTTGTTCCTACGGATTTTTTCCCGACGAGCGATATTCGGCTAAAAAAGCACCGGTCCCGCAAAAAACGGCACGCTCTCTGGGTGGTGCTGGTCACGCTCGGCGTGCTGCTGCTCTGCGTAGGCGGCGCATATGCGTATATCGTGTTTTTAGAACCAAGCACATTGTTCGCGAGCAGTACGCCGACGCCGGATGCCGCCGAAATACAGGTTATTGAGAGCGAAAACGCGACGCCGACGCTGGAACCGACGCCGACCCCGACGCCCGATCCATATGAAGTCATCAGCGAACAGGCGGACACGTCCATGATGGAGAATATCGTAAACGTTCTGATCATTGGCGTGGATTATGCCGAAGAACGGGAAACTTGGACCGGCAAGCACGAATACCACTCGGACGTTATGATGGTGCTGGCCATCAACTTCGACGAGAACCGCGTGGACCTGATTTCGCTTCCGCGCGATACATACGCGAAAATACCGGGCGTAAAGGGGATCTATAAACTGAACGCGTCGCTCAACTGCGGCGGCGGGTTCGAAGCCGAAGGCGGCGCGGGCTTTCTGAAGACCTGCGAGGCCGCAAGCTGGATGCTCGGCGGAATTCCGGTCAACTACTACTACGCCGTGACGATGCCCGCCGTCAAGGAGCTGGTGGATATCGTCGGCGGGGTGGACTATAATCTGGAGGTTGACTTCAAGATGGCCGGGCGCACATACAGCGCGGGCTATCAGCACCTCAGCGGGCAGGGCGTTCTGGACTATCTGCGCGTGCGTAAGAACGTACAGGGCAGCGGCGACCTGAACCGCATCAACCGGCAGAAGAAGATGATGATTGCGCTGTTCGAATCCATGCAGGAACAAAATCTGATTCTGAAGATTCCGGAAATCATCAGCTCGTTCGACGGACAACTGTTTACCAACTGCACGTTTGGCCAGACCGCGGCGCTGACGAAGTTTGCGTATAATCTTTCGAGCGACGACATCGGCATGTATTCCATGAGCGGCACGATGAAGAATATCTTCAACTGGAACTTCTGCCTGACCAACCAGTCGAATCGCGTCAAAATCATCGAGGAAGTGTATGGCGTCGACGTTTCGAAGGAACTGGAATACACGGCCGACTATGCGGAGTACCGCTGGAAGGACATGATTGCGACACAGTACCTCGACACGGTGGAGGGACTGACGGAATATGTTTCCGAGGCGCTTGCGGCGGACGACCTGCTGCCGACGATCTCACCGACGCCGGAAGCGACGGTAACGCCTACCCTGGAGGCGACCGTCACGCCGACTGCGGATGTGACGGTAACGCCGAGCGCACCGGCAACGGTTACGCCGACGGCGGCGAATCCGACGCCGAGCCCGACACCGAGCCCGACACCAAGCCCACCGCCCAGTCCGACGCCGTCGCCGGACACGCCGGAACCCACGACGCCGACACCGGTCACACCGGAACCGGCGACTCCCGTGCCGGACACGCCGAGTCCCGAAACGCCGACGCCGGATTCAAGCGACTCCGGAACGGCGTATACGGGGAAAAATTCGGCGAACACCGTGCGTCTGAGCGCAACGAAAGCCGTCCAGGGCGAAACCTTCCAGCAGTATTCGCTGTATCAACGCGAGATGTTCAACGATTATCTGATGTCGCTGGACGATCTGGAGGAAGCGCAGGCCGTCGCCCGCAAGGAAGCGGCAAAGTATGCCGCCGGAAAGAGCAACGATCTCGACCGTGCCACACAGGATGTTTCCGACTACGCTTCGCATGTGAAGACCAACGCGCTTGCGCTGGCGCAGGAGTTCGGATATTCGACCGGCAATTTCGAGTGGTCGTGCCGGTATGAAAAGGATTCGGATTTCAACGAAGTTTACGTCGACTTCCGCTGAGACCAAAATGACGATGAGGATCGGGACAACCCGATCCTCATTTTTCAGCAAGCGGAGACAGTGAAACTGCATCATTTAGACTTTGGAAAAACACCCTAACGGCGACACGCAGTGAAGCAGCACCCTTACAGCAACGCGGGAACTTCGCAAAGCGAGTCGATCAGCCGCGCGCCGAGTGCGGCGAGATGTTCCCGCGTCTGATGCCCCGGCACGAGGAGCGCGCAGTTACAGCCCAGCGAATCGGCGATTTCAAAGTCATGGTCCGTGTCGCCGACAAACAGCGCGCGGTCGGGTGAGACACCGCTTTTCTGCAAAAATTCCCTTGCATGATCTTCTTTGCCGTGTGCAAAATTGTCGGGATTCCCGATGATGCGGTCAAAGAAACCGCCGAGTGAAAAGATGGCGACCTGATCGTCCAGCATCCGTTGCCCGCTTGCGGACAGCAACACCTGCCGGGCGCCGCGGCTCAAAACCGTTCGCAGGGTGTCGACCGCGCAGGGCTGAAGCGGACACGCTTGTACGCGCTCGGCATACATTTCATGAAATTCGTGGGAGATGTTTTCATACGGCTCTGTTTCGAAGGTGTACCCCATGCGTTTGTAATATTCGATCACAGGGAATCCGAAAACGGAACGATAATAGTCGATGCCGGGCATGGGAGCCATGCCGCGTTCGACGCGCATTTCGTTGGCGATCCGATAGCAGGTCGCCGTATCGTCCAGCAGCGTACCGTTCCAGTCCCAGATGACGAGGTCGATTTTGCGAGGGGCGTTTACCATTTGTTGTGTACCTTTTCCGCAAAGCACAGAAAATGCTTCAGCTCGATTTTTGCGCCGTCGTCAAGCGTGAGCGTACCGTCCATGTGTCCGAACACCTGATGCTGATCGGACAGAAGCGGCCCTACGTTCGTATAGGCGCAGCGATCGAGAACCGGCGCAAACGCCGTTTCGAACCTTCCGTCGCTTGAGGTAAACGTCCAGGGCGACATAAAATCGTCCTTCCCGTCTTTTTGCGGGATATTGAACGTCAGCCGGTCGAGCTTGTGCGCGACGCCGTCGACGAAAATCATGTTTTCGGAAGCGGCCGTTACGTCGCCGAACCCGTAACCGAGGTTGAACCCGACCACGCGTCCGTCCACGACGCCCTGGCCCGCGCCCCAGTACCAGGTATTGTCGTGCGTCCAGACGCCGCGGCCCCAGTCCAGCAGGCCGAAGGAGTCTGCCGGGTCGAACGAGAGCGTTTTGCCGAGACAGGAGACCGTTCCGCTTGCGTGCATGCCGATGATCTTCTGGTTATAATAGAAGGCCGTCTTCTGCTCGTGAAACGGCGTGGCGATGACCATGGTGTCCTTCGGTTCGCCGGTGAGCAGGAGATCGCAGTCGAACGGCGTTTCCCCGCCGAACCGGTCGAGGTGGCATTTCAGATGCCGGCCGTCGGATTCGTGCGTAAACGACGCGCCTGCGTTTTTAAGCGTCTTTTGCACATCCCCGTTCCGGGAAGTCGACGGGAAGTCCGTGTTGCCCATGGGGAACCAGAACATCGGGGAGACGGTCTTTTCCGTGCGGGCTTCAAAGTCCAGAAAAGACGCGGAGATCAGCCCCATATAGGAATTGTCGTCGATCGTCAGCGCAACGCCGAACCTGCCGTTGTAAATCAGGTAGTAGTCCCATTCTTTGATCCGGAATTTACCGCCTTTGATTGCGGAACGGTCATATGTTTTTACGAGCGATTTTGCGTATCCGGCTTCGCTGAGTACGCCCTCCTCGTTCAGAAGCGGGCCTGCGGAAAGTTCATGCTGCATGGAAATGATCCCGTCCTTTCATAATCGATTGCTTTGCTTTATTATACGCGCCCTGAAAAGCGCGCGCAAGAAACGCAGGCGTGAGGTTCGCGCCTGAAAAAGCGCGTCTGTGAAATTGTTGCCGCGGCAATGCGACGATCTTTTGTATTTGGCTTTCGAACCGGTGTGGATATGGTATAATAGCGCAATGATGAAGCAAACGAACCACCTGCGGATACTTGGTATTGTATTGCTGGCCGTTGCCGCCGCTGCCATGCTCCGGCAGCTTTATATCATATTTTTTGCGGGGATGCAGCATGTCCTGTCCGGGCTGGTGCTTGCCGCATCGGTTTGCGCATCGTTGTTTTTCGGCACGTTTTTTTTCGCACGGTCGTTTAGCGAGACCGGCAGCCGCCGGAAAGCGGTCCGGTGGTCGCTGGCTTCGCTGTTCGGGTTTTATCTGGTCGCCTTGCTGGGACTGCTGTTCGTTTCGCGTATCGATTTTCTGCATTTTTCGGAGAATGCGGCGTTTTACCGGGAGCATTTCGACCTGATCACGAATTTTCACCCGTTTGAAACGGTTTTGCTATACCTGCGTGCGCTGAAATATCATTATATCGGCCCGGAAATTCCGATTTCAAACCTGATCGGCAACATGCTTCTGTTTATGCCGATGGCGGTTTTTCTGCCGTGTTTGTTTGGGCCGATGCGTAAATTCTGGGTGTTCGCGCTGACCATGGTCGCCCTGCTTGTGGCCGTCGAAGCACTGCAACTGCTGCTGCGCTGCGGGAGCTGCGATGTGGACGATATACTGCTCAACCTCGTTGGAACGATAACCGTCTACGGAATTCTGAAGATTCCCGCGGTCAACCGGCTGCTGGAGCGGTTGTATCTCATACCGGTAAAAACGGACGGACGGACGACGAAGGCGGTTACAGCCGAATAACGTCCGTGGCGATTTCGTCCATGAACGCCCGGTCGTGCTCGACAAACAACATGGATGGATTGCTCTGCAGCAGAAGGTCGCGAACCTGCATGCGCGAAAGCACATCCACGAAGTTCAGCGGCTCGTCCCAGATATAGAGGTGCGCCCGTTCGGAAAGCGTCTTTGCAAGAAGCGCTTTTTTCTTTTGCCCGCCGGAAAAATCACGCATGTCCTTTTCAAACTGCACGCGCGGGAAGTCCAGCTTCCGCAGGATCGTTAAAAACAGCGTTTCGTCCAGCCCGTTTGCGCGCGCAAACTCCAGGACCGTGCCCTGCAGAAACGACGTGTCCTGCGGCATGTACGAAACGATCAGCCCGCTCGCGGTGCGAAGGACGCCCGAGTGCGGGACGGCCTCGCCCGTCAGCAGGCGGACGACGCTGCTTTTGCCGCTGCCGTTTTTTCCGCTTAATGCGATCCGCCGGCCTTGCCGGATGGTGAAGTTCAACGGGCCGCAGACCGTTCTTTCGCCGTAGGCGATCGACAGGTCCAGCGCTTCGGCCAGCACGTCCGCATGATGACGCAGCGGCGTGATTTTGAGCGTATCGTTCCGTTCGAGGTTTTTCAGCAGCTTTCCCTTTTCCTTTGCCGCGGATTCCCGGCGTTTCTCAACGGCTTTGGCGCGCTTCATCATTTTCGCGGATTTGCGCCCGATCGCGCCCCTGTCCAAAGTACCCTCAAGGGCGCCGCTGCCGATTTTGGAAGCTTCCACGCGGTCCGACCATTCCGCCGTGCGGCGCGCAGCCGTCCGAAGCTGGCCGATCTGCCGCGTAAGCCGCGCGTTTTCGGAGAGTTCAAACGCGTCCTGCCGGCGGCGATTTTCCTCCCAGGATGTAAAGTTGCCCTTTTGTACCTCGATGTCCGCACGGTTGATCGAGAGAATATGATCGACGCAGCCATCGAGGAACGCCCGGTCGTGGGACACCAGGATGAATCCCTTTTTGCCGCCGAGGTAACGGCTGACGACCGCGCGCGCATCCATGTCGAGATGGTTGGTCGGCTCGTCGATCAGCAGAAAGAAACCGGGCTTGCAAAACAGCGCGGCAAGCAGCGTTTTCGTCTGTTCACCGGGACTGAGCGTGGAAAACGGGCGGCCGAGAACGCTGGCGTCGACTTCGAGCAGATTCAGTTCCTTTTCGAGCATCCATAAAGGCGCATGCGAAACGTCCTCAAACACGGCCTGCGTGGTCTGGGACGGATCGCGCACTTCAAACGGGAAATAATTGAACCGAACGTCGGACGCGATGGAGCCGGCATATTCGTATTCACCCGTCAGAAGTTTTAAAAACGTCGTCTTGCCACGCCCGTTGCGCCCGATAAAACCGAGCTTCCAGTCCGTATCAACGGAAAATGAAACATGCTCGAACACGTTGTCATAGCTGCCGTCGTAATGAAATGTTACGTTGTTTACGCATATTTGAGACAAAACAATCGACCTCCCGATCCGGTCGGCAACGCCAAAAAAGCAAAACAAAAAGGAACCCCTTGTTATGGTTCGCTCCCCGGCATTGCAACGTTGAACCAAGGCGCAAAAACGCGCCCGGCAAATGTTGACGAATACCATATGGGTCAGCGAATCATCGGTGTTCCTCCATCGTAAGATTTCTATATGTAGTGTACAGAATCCAGGCGGCGCTGTCAATAAAGCGTTTCCGCCGGCACTGCGAGAGCAGAATTGCGCTGTATCAATCGCCAGCGAATTCCGCGGTTGCGCTCCAAAAGTCCTTCTCATACGGACAAGGCGTCACAGAGGCGCCCGGTTGCAGGATCAATCGAAGCAGATCTCCGCATGGATTTTGATCTTATCCTTGTTGATAAAGGTCGTCGTGCACTCCACGGCATGTTGCAACTGGTCGTAGGTAACGTCGTTTATCAGGCAGCCGACGCTGTCGGGCGCGACATTCAGGAGCTTTGCTTCCGGGTCCGAAAACTCGAAAAACGAGAAAGTCTCTTTGACGCGGCAAAGTTTGACGCTGTGCTGGCTTAGCACGTCATAGAGCGAGTGCATTTCAAAATCGATTCCCTCAATATCGTCGATGATTCCGTACGGTACGCAGGTGTTTTGCAGTGCGATCGGCTCATCGTCTCCCAAACGAAGCCGAACGAGGCGAAAGATCGAATCGCTTTCGGATATTCCGAGCAATCGCGCATACTTGGGCCCTGCCGGCCGCTTTTCCTGAAACAGGACGCGGCAGGACGGGGTTACGTTGCTTCGCTGAAGCATCTGCGTGATGTTGTCCAGCGCATTGACGTCATAGTCGACTTTCTGTTTGCTGATATAGGTTCCCTTGCCCTGAATCTGCGTGAGCAACCCCTCTTCGACCAAGACAAGGATCGCCTTACGGATCGTTTTTCTGTCCACGGAGAATGTTTTTGACAGATCGCGCTCGGACGGGATGTGCTGGCCATACCGCAATTCTCCGCGTACGATCTGACTTTTTAATATCTTGCTGATTTGAAGGTACAGCGCCTCGCCTTTTGCCATGTTAAATCCTTTTCAATCAAAATAGTCATCAATCGGGATGCCACGGATCGCCTCAAATGGTGGGAGACCCCTCGAACGGCCGCTTTGAAACCAGATTGGCATAGTAATAAACATACTTTGCATACGAGGTCAAAACCGCGTACGCTCCGGGCATTCCGGTTTCGCCGTAAAAAGCAAGCCTCTCCCGCGTTACGGCTTCGCCTTCCGATATTCCAAGCCACACGCCTTCCTCGAAGGTGGCTCTTCCGACGTCGATGTCGATCGTTGCGCGCTCGAATCCGGGTTTTTGGATGTTCCCGCAGAGTTCGACGACGGAGACGGACCCCAGCTTGCTTTTATCGACGGCGGCATAGTACGAGGGCGTAAAAAACAGGATTTCGACCGCCATGCGCCGGGGGTCGAATATCAGCAGACGTTTGATCTGATAAAAATCGTTACCCCTCGGAATCCCGTAAAGCCTGGAAACGGACTCTTCCACGGATATCTTTTCGGTGCTGATTTGTTTATATTGCCGGTTCAGTTCAGGGTCGTTGTCGCCGACCGAGAAATTCATCAGATTGTGGCGAATGCGTTTCGGCGCGACAAAGGTGCCCTTGCCCTGAATGGTTTCAACGGTGCCCGTATTGCAAAGCTTTTTCAGGGAATCGCGCAGCGTCATTCTGCTGACGCTGAGGATTTCGCAGAGTTCCCGTTCCGAAGGCAGCTGATCGCCGCTGCGGAGGCTGTTTTTCATGATATAGGATTCTATTTTTTCACAAAGATCGGAATCGATGATGTTGGAATATTTACTGATAAAAATCCATCCCCTTATCTGCCTTGCCGCCGAATGCGCCAGGCGGCGCGAAGGTATCCATTACTGTGTTAATAATATACCACATGGGGCAGTATGCCGACAATATTACAAAAAGGACAAATGGTATATTTTCATTGACAACTGGTACAATGATGTTATAATGCAAGTGACAAGGTATTAGTTGAATAAAAATTGGACCATCAAACACGATCATAACGAAAACAGGTCCATCTGATTTACAAGCTGCCGGAACGTCAGGACCGGAACATCTTTTAGCGTAAAAAAACCGCTCCCAATAAAAAATTCAATCATAAATGATCAGGCGAGGTAGAAATGGATCAAACGTATCTTCGGAATTATGTAACCAAGATGGAACAGGTGCTTGCAAAGCGGACAGAAATTGAGGCGATTGTCGATTCAATTGTCGACAACGGCTTTAGAAATCTGTTTTTTTGCGGTATCGGAGGGACGCTTGCGGTGATGCTTCCGTATCAGCACATGATAACAAAACTAAGCACGCTGGACGTGTATGGAGAAAACGCAGCCGTTCTGACCAGCAGAGGCAACCATCATCTCGGGGTTGGCTCCGTTGTGCTGAGCATGTCGGAATCGGGAAACACGAAGGAGATCGTCGAGGCGCTGGCATACTGCAAGGAGCAAGGCGCCGTAACGATAACGTTTGTGGCCACGGAGGATTCGCCTGTCGGGAATATGGCCGATTATACGGTGATAAACAAAAACAAGGATCAGTATTCCAACGACTCCGATTACTTGATGCTGAATAGGTTCGTTTTCTATTTACTGAGCAGACGCGGAGAGTTCGGCGGGTATGAGCGGTTTATAAAAAACATGCACAAAATGCCGCGCTGCCTTGCCGGCGTTAAGGAGCAGGCCGATAGACAGGGAATCGACTTCGCAAAAACGTATAAGGACGAAGGCTACCATATTTTCACAGCGGGCGGGAACGTATGGGGCGAAACCTTTTGCTATGCCATGTGCGTGCTCGAAGAGATGCAGTGGGTACGGACGAAATCGGTGCATATCTGCGATTTTTTCCACGGTACGCTCGAACTTGTCGACAACAACACGCATGTCGTGCTGGTCAAGGGCGAAGATGAAAGCAGGCCGTATGCGGAAAGAGTTCAGAGATTTACCGAGAAATATACAAAGAAGCTGACGGTTTATGATTCGAGGGATTATGATCTGCCGGGTATCGACGAAGATTTCAGATGGATCTTTTCGCCGCTTGTGATAACGGCGGCCCTGGGTCGGATCAGCCCGCATATGGAAGAAATGACGGGGCACGACCTGAATTTCAGGCGATATTACAAGGTTGTCGATTATTAACCGGCAGGAAAAGACGGTTTTGAAAGCTTTTCCGGAAAAGGAGGCGGCGCAATGAAAGTGATCGGATTCGGCGATAATGTGGTCGATCGGTATATCAACCGGAATGTTTATTATCCGGGCGGAAACGCTTTGAATTTTTCGGTTTATGCAAAAATGTGCGGCATGGATTCCGCCTATCTTGGCGTCTTCGCAGACGACCGGGAGGCGGAGCAGATCCGTTTTGCGCTCCGGGAAGCCGGCGTAGCGTCCGATTTCTGTAAAACGGAGCCGGGGACGACGACGGAACGGTTTGACGTTGTCCTGAACGGGTCGGAACGCATCTTTGTTGAAGACGACGACCGGGATACGAAACCACAGCCCATGATCCTTTCCGCCCGGGAACGTATGTATTTGGAGCAGTTTGTGTTTCTGCACAGTGGCTGCTATGCAGGGACGGAAGACGAGATTGCAAAACTGCATTTCGACGGAAGCCTTGTCGGCTTTGATTTTTCCGAGGAGCCGGAGTACAGAACGGACGAATACCTGGAAAAACTCTGCCCGCACCTGGACCTTGCGCTGTTTTCCTGCGCGGGAATCTCAAGCGAAGAAGCGCAGGCGCTTCAGAGCCGGGTTGTATCGATGGGTGCAAAATACGTCCTGGCGACGCGCGGTCTGGACGGACAGGACTTTTTCGACGGGCGGCGTCACTACCTGGGACGGGCCGAGCTGTGCGAAAGCGTCGACACGATGGGAGCCGGCGATTCGTTTTATACGGCGTTTGTAACGAGCCTGCTGAAGGACGGCTGGGAAAAAGGCGCGGAGCTTACGGCGGACATGATCACGCAGGCTTTTCAAAAAGGGGCGCGCTTTTCCGCAAAAATATGCGGGATCAACGGTTCCTTTGGCTACGGCGCGAAAATCGGATGACGAACGTTCGGCCTGCCGGTGCGGCATGCAAGAGGAAGCGAGCGGAACGCCGCCAAGGCATGCGACACCGGAGGAAAATCATAAAAGGAAACGGAGAGTGGAGAAATGACTCGGATTACGATGTCCCAGGTAGCAATCAACAACATGGCGTATCGCCGATACAGCTTCGATTTCTTTCTTGAATCCGCGCAGAGGCTGGGGATTCGGAAGATCGAGCTGTGCGGCTGCCACCCGCATTTTACGATGTTTGAAGCGCGCGAGTTCGACACGAAACAGCTCGCAAAAAAAATCAGGGATCACGGGCTCGTCGTTTCGGCGATCGAACCGGAACAGAATTTTCTGCCGATCAACATAGCGGCGCTTGACGGATATTTCCGTAAGCAGAGCGTCCGGCAGCTGGCGTTCTTTATCGAAAGGGCGCGGTATTTCGATTGCGATAAAGTGATCGTGTACCCGGGGAAAGCGCTTATGAATCACCCGCATTCCGAAGCATGGAAATATGCGCGGGAATCCATAGAAGAACTCAGCAGGATCGCGGAGAAAAACGACGTTACAATCCTTCTGGAAGCAGTTTCGAGCTTCATTTCCGATCTCATGATGGACAGCGCGACGCTTGCGCGCATGATGCGGGAAGTGGATGCCGACAACATTGGCTGCTGCGTCAATTCTTCCGCGGCCTATGCGGCGAAGGAAACGCTGGACGATTATTTCAGGCGTTTTGGCGATAAAATCGGACTGGTCCAGCTTTCGGACAGCGTTGAGGACAACGAGCAATTGCCCTGGGGGACCGGCCTTCAGGACCTCGATTCACATTTGCGCACGCTGAGGGAACGCAATTATACGGGCGACATCGCGATGGAACTGCTGGAGGAGGAACTGGCCGGCGACCCGGAGGCCAACTACCGGGAAAGCATTGCGTATTTCAGAAAGCACATTGATTAAGGAGGCCGAAAATTGAAAAAGCTGAAGTTTTCACAGTTCGGAATCATGTCCGTTCAGTTCCAGCAGTACAGCCTGGATTATTGCATGGATTCCATTGCGGCAAACGGATTTCAATATATCGATTTCTGGGGCGGGGCGACGCAGTACAGCGTGTTTGACACGCCGCCCGATCAACGGCACCGGCGCGTCTGCGAAATCCGCGAAATGATGGAAAAGCGCAATCTGAAGATGTCGATTTTTACCGCGGAACAGATTTGCCTGTATCCCATCAACATCGCCTCTTCCAACGAATATGTGCGCGGCAACAGTATCGATATCGTAAAGCATTATCTGGAAGATACGAAAGAGTTCGGCGCAAACTACTACTTCATGCAAATGGGATATTCCCTGTTCGACGAAGACTACGAAGCCGCCCGGAAGCGTTCGGTCGGCGCGCTGAAGGAACTGACGGCGTACGGGGAAAAAATCGGCGTAAAATCGGTCATGGAACCCTTGCAGCGATATGAATCGAACCTCTGCTACAATCGCGATATGTTAAAGGGCCTGATCGACGCGGTAGACTCGCCGTATTTGACCGCCTGCGTAGATTGCGTGGCGATGGCCGCGGCAGGAGAGAGCATTGCCGACTATCAGAACGCATTCGGCGATAAAATCAACCATATCCACCTTGCGGACGGGGACCCGACCGGGCATAAAGTGCCGGGCGAAGGGACGAACCCGCTGACGGATTATCTGCAAACGCTTGCCGAACAGGATTACGCGGGCACCATAACGGTCGAGATCAATAACCAGATGTATTTTAACGACCCCGACGACGCGGTGGCGAAGGCTGCAAAATGGCTTGCCGATTGCCCGGTGGTCGAGATCGATTAACAAAAGGAGAAAAAGCCCCTGCAAAAACGACAGCTTTTGCAGGGGCTCAACGGCGCTTTATTTTTGAGAGCGCTGTAACCGCACGGGCATTATTGCCGACTGCGGTACAAATCGACCTGCTCCATGAACTTTTTGACCCGCTTCGGGTCGATATGGTTGTTAAAATCCCCGTTGACTTTAAAGGTTGTTCCGACAAACGCACCGTCGGAAACGGCTAGCTTCCGGGCGACCGTCTCCGCCTTACAGCCCGTTCCGCAAAATACGGGAACGCCGCCGATGCTGCCGCGCACTTCGGAGAGCCACTCCGAGCTGGCCTCCTGACCGGCATACGCGCCCATGATGCAGAATCCGTCCGGCCTGCAGGTGAAGATGATGGATTTTGCGATGGATTCCAATTCCCGGTGCACGAGATATTCGTCGGATTCGTTGTTTAGGAAGTAAAACAGCTTTAGGTCCTTTAGCCCCAACTGTTTTTTCCTTCTCAAAACGGCCGCAATATCCGGCTCCGTAATGCCGGTGTCGCCCGCGTAAGCGCCGGTAAACGTTGCGCGGACAAAATACGCGTCGATTGCGGCGGCCAGATCGATAGCGGCCAGGTTGTCGGACTCGCAGTCGATTCCGTAAGGGATGCGGATTTCGGACATCAGCTCGCCGACGACGCGCGCCATGGCGGCGGGGCCGATATAGTCGATCTTTCTTTGATACGGCAGGCTGAATTCGTTTGAAAACAAAATGCCGTCCACGCCGCCGTCCTGCAGGGCATGCAGGTCCATTCGGGCGTCTTCAACGGTTTTTTTCATGGAATCGCCATCCTGGAAAAGAGGGTCGCCCGGAAATGCGTTTAGATGTAAAAGCGCGATAATGGGTTTTTCCTGCCCAAACATGTCTTTGCACCAGCTCATAATTTACCTCCACTACACCAATTATTCGTAATGAATCTACCAAATCAACCACTTGCAATTAAAAGTATACCATGCTAGAATAGTGAAATCAAGAACAATTCGGTAACGATATGCTAAGCCAATCACAAATTTGCATACACAGAGGATTGATGAATGAAACAGTATCTCTTAGGCATCGACAACGGCGGAACCGTTATTAAATGTGCGGTTTATGATCTGTCCGGACGGGAGCTGGCGGTGAAGACCGAACGGGTGCCGCTGATTGAGCCGTATCCCGGATGGGTCGAGCGCGACCTGGATCTCGTTTGGGAAGCAAACGCACAGGCGATTCGCGGCGCGATTGAAAAAGCCGGAATCACGCAGGCTGAAATCCTGGCGATCGGGCTTACCGGCTATGGAAACGGCGTGTGCCTTGTGGATAAAAACGGCCGTCCCGTCTATAACGCGGTGGTGTCCAGCGACAATCGTGCATCGGCGCTTTGCCAGCGCCTTGTTGATGCGGGCGTTCAGGAAGCGATCTATCCGCTGACCTGCCAGGAATTCTGGCCGGCACAGACGGCGATACTGCTGAAATGGTTCGACGAGCAGATGCCGGACGTCCTTGCCCGCACGGACCGGGTCCTGTCGATCAAGGACTTTGTAAGAATGAAGCTGACGGGCCGTTGCTGCTATGAACTGACGGAAACGACCTGCAACGGCCTGATGAATATCCATACCCAGGCATTCGACCCGTCCATCTTCGCATCGCTCGGGATTTCCGGCTGCATGGAGAAAATGCCGGCATACACGGGCATCACGGATATATCGGGCCGCGTTACGGGAAACGCGGCGGCGGAAACGGGACTGGCCGCCGGAACGCCGGTGGCCGGCTCCTGCTACGATGTGAACGCCTGCGCGCTTGCCAGCGGCATTCTGGACGAGGATACCCTTTGCATGATTGCGGGTTCGTGGACGATCAACGAATATCTGACGCGAACGCTGGTGGAGCATGCCAACTCGATCGCAAAGTCGTATTTGAACGGCTATTACATACTGGAAGAGTCCAGCCCGACGTCGACCAACAATTTCGAGTGGTTTATCGACCATATCCTTGCCGGCAAAGCCGGGAGTGATCGCAGCGTGATTTATCGCAACTGCGACCGGATGGTCGGTGAAATTTCTCCGGAAGAAAGCGACTTGATATTTGTTCCTTATCTTTTTGCGTCGGCGACGCATCCGGATGCAAAAGGCGCGTTTCTGAATTTAAGCAGCTTCCACGACGAAAGATATCTTACCAGGGCGGTTTACGAAGGGATCGCATTCTCTTCCATGCTGCATGTAAAGCGCCTGATGAAAGACGGGAAAACGTTTTCAGCCGCGAAGCTTTCCGGCGGGATCACAAAGTCCGGCGTATGGTCGCAGATGGTCTGCGATGTCCTCCGGATGCCGCTGGAGATTTCCTCGGCATCCGAACCGGGCGCGCTGGGCGCGGCGATCTGCGCGGCGATTGCGGGTGGCGCTTACGACGGATACGAGACGGCGGTTGCGAACATGGTCCATATGAAACAGGCATATCTGCCAAACGAGCGGAAAGAAGAAATTTACCAAAGGAAGTTCGGCAGATACGAAAAGGCGCTTAAAGCGCTGGACGTTTTTTATTCGGAATAACAAGGAGGGCCAACCGTGATACAAATCGTTCCTTCCATAGCTGCCGCGAACCTCCTGGAAATCGACCGTGAGATCAAACGGGCCGAACGGATCGGTTACCTGCATCTGGACATTGAGGACGGGAATTTCAGCCCGGATATCACATTCGGGGCCGATATGGCCCGCGCGATCGCCGGAGCGACGCAGGCGGAAATGGACGCGCATCTCATGGTAACGAATCCGGACAGACTGATCGGGCCGCTGTGCGACTGCGGCGTAAGCCGGATCGCCGTTCATATCGAATCGACGGAGTATCCGTCCGAATTGCTTTTCATGATCCATGCACGCGGGAAAAAAGCCGGGCTCGCACTCAATTATAAAACCGACGCGCACACGCTGGAACCCTACCTTGACCAAATCGACTATGTTTTGCTGCAAACCAGCGAAGCGGGGGATAAAGCGCTTGCGTTTCGCGAATACGGATATGAAAAAATAAAAAAAGCAAAGGCGCTGCTGCCGCCGGGCGTCGCGCTCTGGGCGGACGGCGGAATCGACGGGGGCGTTTTGCGCCGGTTGACCGATTCCGGCCTTGACTTCGCCGTGGTCGGGAGGGCGCTTTTCAACAGCGCGGACCTGATGAAAACATACGATATGATGCGGCGGGACTGCGCGGAAGGAACGGTTCGGCATGGATAATCCGCTTGGTATTTATGAAAAGGCGCTGTTCGGCCAGCCGCTTCAAAAAAAGATGGAAGATGCGGCGAGGGCGGGATACGACTGCTTTGAAATCAGCATTGACGAAACAAACGAGCGGCTGCGCCGGCTGGACTGGAAGGCGCGGGAATTCGAATTTTACAGGAAGGCTGCCGACGATATCGGAATACGGCTGTTTTCGGTTTGTCTCAGCGCCCACAGACGTTTTTCCCTTGGAAGCGCCGATGGGGAAATCGAGCGGGAAGCGCGGCGGATCTTGCAGGCAGGGATACGGTTTTGCAGCAAACTTGGCGTCCGCGTGCTTCAGATTGCCGGATACGACGTGTTCTATGAGCCGAGCACGCAGGATACGGGGAAACGATATCTCGAAAACCTGAGGCGGGGCGCCGAACTTGCCGCCGGCGAGGGCGTCATGCTTGCGCTCGAGCCCGTCGAAAAACACGTGATATCCGTAAAGAAAGCGATGCAGATTGCAGAGGAAGTCGATTCGCCCTGGCTCATCGTCTATCCCGACGTGGCGAACCTCTTTACGATGGGTTTCGATCCTGCGGAGGAACTGGCCCTTGCGAAACATAGAATAGCGGCGGTTCACATGCGCGAGGCGCCGGACGACGCGTTCCTGCCGTTCGGAACGGGGGAACTCGACTTTCAGCATATCTTCCAAACGCTGTCCGATGCGGATTTTTATGGACCGCTGGTTGTGGAGCTTTGGAACGAGAACAATCCGGACTATATGAAAATCATTACAGACGCGAAGGATTTTTTAGAAAAAGAAATGCTAAAGATATCGGGCGGAGGGAACGACACATGTATGAACGACTGAAGCAGCAGATGATCGACGCCGCATTGGAGATGCTGAAATACCGGCTGATTTCGCTTTCGGGCGGAAATGTCAGCGTGCGGACGGAAGACGGAACGTTTCTGGTTACACCCTCCGCGATCCGATACGAGCGCATGCGGTCGGAAGACATCGTGCTGGTGGATTCGGACGGCGCTATTTTGGAAGGGGATAAAAACCCTTCGTCCGATATGCTGGCGCTGCTCTATATTTTTGAGCATAAACCGGAAATCAATGCGCTGATTCACACACATCAGCCGTATGCGACGGCTGCCGGGCTTATTGCGGACCGTTTGCCCGCCTGCCTGACGACCATCATCGACACCGTACATACGCACGTTCCGGTCGCTCCGTTTACCATTTCATCCGATATCGGAATGGGCAGGGCGGCGGTTGAATACTGCGGCCGGGCAAACGCCGTTATCCTGAGCAACCATGGCGTGGTCGGGTTTGGCAGGGATTTGGACGAAGCGCTCGAAACGGTTGTTTATCTGGAAGAAGGGGCAAAGACTTATATGGCGGCGAAAGCTGCGAAACGCAAAATCAAACTGCTGACCGACGTTCAGATTCGAAGCGAAGACGCCGACCGGGGGAATTATGGGCAATAGAAAAAACGGAAGTGAACCGTCAATGCGGATTTTGACGGGCAAGGCTTCGCGTTTAAACGACGGCCGGTTATCCGGCGTTTGTTCTGCCGCAAGGTCCGATTGGAAACGGACGGCAAAGCGCGCTTATCTGCCGGACGAACCGTCGGCGATATAGGTGATTGCGTAGAGGTCCGACCGGCTGATCGCAAGGCTGTGCTCCGCGCAAACGCCATCGCCGGTGATGCCCAGGGCAACCGTGTAAAACGCGTGATCACTTTTTGGCGAGCCGAGCATCAGCTTCTCCTTCTCCGACAGCGTCATGGTTCGAATGGTCTGCTGCTGCCGTGCGATTTTTATGCCGTAGTGCTCTTCCAGAACGCCGTAAAGGGAAAGCGTGCCGCTGAAATCAAATTCGTCGAGATCCGGGTAAAGCGACACGGGCAGGTAGGACGTCTCGATGGAGATCGGCGTTTCGTCGACATACCGGAGGCGCCGCAATTCATAAACCGGCGTCCCCAGAGAAAGGTTCAGCGTCTGGGAGATCTTGATGTTGGCCTCCGACACGTCGAACGATAAAACGTCGCTTCGCACGCGATACCCGCCGCTGCCCCAGCAACGGGTAAAGGAAATGCAGGAAATGGTGCTTTCCAAATACTTTGCGGGCGCAACGAACGTCCCCTTGCCACGAATCGTGTACAGGCGGTCTTCGTTGACCATCTGTGCGATGGCTTTTCGCAGGGCGACCCGATTGATGTCGAACGCTTCGCAGAGCCTGCGTTCGGACGGCAGCGGAGCGTGCGGAGCAAGGTGGTGTTCGTCGATATATTCTTCGATCAACTCCCGAACGTTTTCGCTGGCAAGCTGTGTATATTTGCTCATGATGCTTCCTCGGTTTCAGTCGGCGGCGACGTAAAATACGATCCGCTCGTCGCTGTTGTAAATCTTGGTAAATTCGACCACGCGCCCGGCGCTGTCCACCGAAAAGGACGAGAGCAAAAAGACGCAGGAGTTTTCATCCAGACGCAGCAGCTTTGCCTGGGGGTTCGTGACCTTGACAACTTCAAGCATCTGATGTTCCGATACGATCTGGATATCATGCGAGGCATAGACGTCGTGGAGCGAATACACCTTGAAATCATATTGCTCGATGCCGCGGACATACTGATACGGAACGGCGTTATATTCCACGGCCATGGGATACCCGTTCCCCAGCCGAAGGCGAACGCACTCGAACACATCGTCGTTTTCATCGATTTTTAAGAGTTTTGCATATTTATGACGCGCCTTTCGCAAGCCGCAGTGCAGGACTTCGTTCGTGACATGAACGCCCTTATTCTCAAGAAAGCTGCGAAATCCCTGAATTTTGTTCATGTCCATTGAAACTCTCGGGATTGTGACAAAGGTTCCTTTCCCCTGAATGCGGATCAGCAGGCCCTCTTCTTCGAGCAGCGCGAACGATTTGCGTACGGTCAAATGGCTGATGCCATATCTGTCCGCCATAGCGCGTTCGGAGGGAAGCGCGTCGCCCAGCACATATTCGCCGTCAGCAATCTTTTCACGTAGTAAATCCGCAAGTTGCTGATAGATCGGCTGATTAGCATTCATAGGAGTTCCCTTTCTACTATACCATGATGTAATTATACTCGAAAACGTTTGTTTGTCAAAAGCAGACAACCGTGAAAGAGCAGGCTTTTTTGGAAGGCGAGGGAGATTTCTTCTATCATTAAAGATAAACAGACAAAAAGCTATTGACGGATAAATAGACAAGTGGTATATTCAAATTGTTAATTCATATATGACATATGTGTGTTTACTATCGAACCGTGTCAAGCATTTCTCAAATGAAAAAGGAGTTACGAATGTCTTCTTCCATCGACGTAAAAGAATTGTGCAAATGGTGCAGCGTTCCGGCCGAACGGCTGGAAAACCATCCCGACTCGAAAATCGCGGTCAGGGTGTTTCAGGATAAAAACGAAGTTCCGGTCGTTGCCGGCAACATGATGGCCGACGAGGTGGTCGCGAACAATGCGAAGGGCCTTCCGACAAAATGGGTTCTGCCCTGCGGCCCTATGGGACAATACAAGATTTTTGCCGACCGCGTCAACAAAGAGCGCATCAGCCTGAAAAACGTTTATGTTTTTCATATGGACGATTTTCTCGACTGGCAGGGGCGCCCCTACCCCGAAGTTAACAACTATTTCAGCCTGAAGGCAAATATGCTCGCGGATTTTTATGGCACGATCGACGACGCGCTGAACGTTCCGCAAAACCAGCGGTTTTTCCCAAGCGTTTACGATATCGACGCACTGGACAAAAAAGTTGCGGGGCTTGGCGGTGTGGATACGGTGTATGCCGGGCTTGGATACAAGGGCCTCGTGGCGTTCTGCGAATGCCCGAACTCGCCCTATTACAGCGTAAGCGTCGAAGAATACGCCAAGTCGAAGACGCGCATCGTGCATCTCAACGAAGACACGCTGATTTCCCTGAGCGAGCGCGATATCGGCGGGTTTGTTCAAATCGTACCTCCAATGGCGATCACGATCGGCTTTCAGTCGATGCTTACGGCAAAGAAAACGGTTTTTATGGTAACTACGGGTAATTGGAAGAGGGCCGCGATTCGAATACTGATGTTTAGCGAACCTACGGTGGAGTACCCGGCGACGCTTTTCCCAAAATACGTACCGGAGGTCGAAGTGCTGACGGACACGAATACGGCGCAGCCGCCGCTGACCGAAGGAATCTTCTAAACGGGAGGATCAAATGGGCAGGATACCGGACATCATTGTTGTAAACGGGCACGGGTTGGGCGAATACTGCGACGTTAAGCAGATCCCGCAGCCCGGTGAAACCTGCATCGCCTATAATCGCCGCTTTGAAATGGACGCGGGCAAGGGCACAAACGTTGCCTGCGCAATCGGCCGGCTTGGAGGCGACGTGGCGTTTGTGGCCAAAAGCGGCCGGGACAAGTGCGGAGAACTGGGATATCAATGGATCACGGAATCCAACGTGGATCCCACTTACTACTGGATGGACCCGTCCATCGAATCCTGTCTCGGGCTTTGCTTTATAGCGGAAAACGGAGAGAATCTTCTGCTGGATTTTGACGACGATCTGTACTGCGTTCAGCCGGACGAGGTCGAACGCTGCGTGCGGAAAATGAAGGGCGCGCGTTACCTTTGCTCGGGGTTCGGCCAGGCTGTGGAATCGGGACTGACGGCGTGCAGAATCGGCAAAGAGCTCGGCATGTTTACGTTGCTGAACCCAAGCCCGTTGCGCGACGATCTGGTGCTGCCGGCAATGCCGTATGTGGACGTCCTGTGCGTCAATGAGACCGAATCTAAAAAGATGCTGGACCGGCCGCTTACGGAAGAAACGCCGTATCGCCAGCTGGCCGGGGAACTGCAAAAACGCTACCGGTGCGCCAACATCGTTATGACGCTGGGCGCAAACGGTTGCTGCGCCGCTGCGAAAGACGATTTCTGGCAGATACCCGGTGTTCCCGTAAAAATGGTGGACGAAACCGGCGCGGGCGATGGCTTCCTGGCCGCGATGACATATTGTCTCAGCCGTGGAAGGACGCTGAAGCAGGCTATGGAATGGGCGAACGTTTATTCCGCATATCTGGTTACCAAGTCCGGCTCCCTTGAATTTTATCCGTGGAGGGAGCAGATACCTGGGATTTTCGCAGACCTTCACAGAGAAGACGCGTTATTTGAGCAATAATTATTCATTTGGAGGCAATGATGGCTAAATTTTTCCGCGGTATTATTTCCGAACCTATGATTTCTTACAACGAAGACCAGACGATCGATTTTGAAACGACGGAAGAAATCTTCAAAAACCTGGCGCAGCGCGGCGCGGGCGGGTTGTTTGTGAACGGGTTCGGCGACGAATGTTACTCGCTTTCCCTGCAGGAACGGCTGGAGGTTATCAAGTGCGCGCAGAGGGCCGTGAAAGGAACGGACTGCATCGTGGTCGGCGTCGTGCTCACAACCTGCCTTCGCGACGCGAAATGGCTTATTCGGGAGTATCAAAAACTCAACGTCGATGCATTGTCGATCTCGCCGCCCCCGTTTTATGCGCTGACCGACGAGGCGATGTATCGCTACCTTTCCGAGGAACTGGCGATGACGGAACTGCCCGTGATGATTTTCAACTGCCGTGAGATGAACGAGCTTGTTCCGCCGGACATGCTCGGAAAGCTGGCGCATCGGTTCCCCAATCTCAAAGGGTATAAGGACGCGACGCGAAACCCCGTCCACCTTACGCTCTGCATGGATGCCCTGGACGACCGAAAAGAAGACTTTTGCATCATATCCGGCTGCGACGCAACGTTTTACATGCATTTATGCCTGGGAGCGAGCGCTACGGTCAGCTTCATGAGCGTTCCGTTTTTCGACCAGATGAAGGCGATTTACGACTATTTTAACGCCGGTGATTTGGAAAAGGCCTGGCAGGCGCAGCGCGTCGTTCTAAAGCTCCGCAGTTTTATGCAGCAATACCCGGATTCCGCGGCATACATCTACGGAATGAAATACACGGCCGGAATCCCGGTGAAGGGAACGAGGCATCCGCAGGAAATGCTGGCCATCCCGGAGGAAGGGAAACAGGCGTTCAGCGAACTGGTAAAAGAACTCGGGATTCAGCCGCTCCGGTGAAAGGAGACGTAAGATGAGCCATATTCCGAAAGTTGTTGTTGTAAACGGGAACGGTATCGGCCAGTACTGCGACGTCGTGCGGATTCCGCGAAAAGGCGAAACCGCGATACCGCACAATCTGCGCTACGAACAGGATTCCGGAAAGGGCGTCAACTGCGCCATCGTGATCGGCCGTCTGGGAGGAGACGTTTCCTACATCGGAAAAGTCGGCAACGACGATGGCGGACTGCTGAATGAAAAATGGCTGAAAGAGGCCGACGTACATTTGGATCATTTCTGGTTACAGGACGGCATTAAAACAAGTCTGGGGCTGATTCTTTTAGCCGAGAACGGGGAAAACCTGATCTTCAATTTTGATTCTCCGGGCAGCGATATCACGCTGGAAGAAGCCCAAACGCATTTGAAGCAGCTCCGGGGAGCGGAACACCTGATTACCGGATTTGAAATACCTGTCGATGTGGCGCTTGGGTGTGCGCGCCTTGGGAAAGAGATGGGGATGCGGGTGTATCTGAACCCGAGCCCGATCGAGTACGATACATGCCTGCCGGAAATGCCATATGTGGACGTGCTGTGCGTAAACGAGGTGGAAGCACTCATATTGCTGGACCGGGTCGGCCAGAGCGTTGGCGACTGGATCGCCGTTGCGCGCGCGCTTGTCGAGAAGTACGGCGTGGCATCCGCCGTTATCACGCTCGGCGGAAAAGGCGCCTGCGCATGGAGCTGCGAAGGCGGGTGGAAAATACCGGGTTATAAAGTCCGGCTGCGCGACGAGTCCGGGGCGGGCGACGCGTTCCTTGCCGTCACCGTGCAGAATCTGGTATGGGGCAAAACCCTTCGCGAGGCGATGGAGTACGCGAATAAATATTGCGCCTGGCTGGTTGAAAAACCGGGTTCGATCGCCAGCTATATGAAACTCGAAGAGATGGATACGGTTCTTAAGCGCTTTCAATAAACGCTATTTGTGTTCGAGAAGATAATCTATTTGGAGGTTGCCATGAAAATTTCATTTTTTACCGCAAGCATGCATCGGTATCCGCTGGAAAAATCATTTGAGGTCGCCGCGAGGTTCGGATACGACGGCATCGAGATCTGGGGCGGCCGTCCGCACGCACTGGTATCCGATATGCGCGAGGAAGATATTAAAAAAATCAACGCGCTGTCCGAACGATACCATCTGCCGGTCGTTTGCTTCGAACCCGAGATGGAGAACCTGCTCTGGCGTGACCAGCGCTGGATCGACGAAAGCATCGAATACTTCAAGCGGTGCCTCGACCTGTGCAAAGAGATCCATTGCCCGTATATGGTCATGGCGGCGCTGCAGGCGTCCTATGGCTATTCGACGGACGAGGATTGGACGCTCTTTATAAAAAACATGAAAATTCTGACGGATTACTCCGAAAAAATCGACGGGCCGGTTATGCTGCTTGAAACCGTCACGCCTTGGGAAGGCAATATTCTGATCCGTTCCGACGATGTGGTCCGCGCAATGCGGGAGCTTGATTCGCCGAAAGCGAAGGCGATGCTCGATTTGGCCGCCCCGCTGACGGTCGGGGAGCCCGCCTCGGAATATTTTGAAAAACTCGGCTCGGATCTGGTTCATATGCACCTTGTGGACTGCGTAAAAGATAAAGAAGATCATTTGATCGCCGGCGACGGCGAGCTGCCCTTCGAGGAAGTGCTGATGATGCTGGACCAGTACGGGTATAACGGCTATTGCTCCATTGAATTGTTTGACGAGTACAGAACCGACCCGATTCTTTTCAATCAGCGGGCAATACGAAAAATTCGTGAAGCGCTGCAAAACGCCGGGCTGAAGCAGGGCTGAGCGTAAAGCCGGGCAATTGTAGAACGCCGGTACGTGTGGGATACGACCCCGCCAAAGAAGACGGAGGGAGGAAAAGAGGACGGATAAAACAAGAGACGGAACGAAAAACCGGCAATATGAAAAATCAGGAGGAAAGGAAGTCGAGTATGGGAATTAGAACAAAAAGGACTAAGTCCTGGGTCAAGAATATTCTGGGATATTGTATCGTACTGCTGTGCTTTATCGGAGTAGCGCTGTTTGCGCCGCAACTGGAAGAAGACGCGAGCTATGGCATTTGGACGATGCTGCCGCCAATCTGCATCTTTGCGTTCATTCTGCTGACGAAGAAGATTCTGGAAGGATTTTTCTGGACAAGCCTGCTTGCGGTGTTTATGCGCTTTCGCTGGAACATTCTGCAGGGGTTTATCGACCAGATATTTGAGAACGTTACGAACTGGGACAACTGGTGGGTCATCTACCTGTTCCTGCTGGGCGGCGCGATTACGTATCTGTTCAAAATCAGTGGAGCGGGGACGTTCTTTGCGCGCTGGATTGCAAAACGGATCAAGAGCAAAAAGGCCGCGCTGTTCATAACGAGCCTTCTGGGCTGGCCGCTGTGCGTGGACGATTATATGAGCGGGCTGGTTCTGGGCAACGTAATGTCGCCGCTGCTGGACGAGTACGGGGTGCCGCGCGAAATGACGGCGTATGTCATTCGTGCATCGGTCACCGCACCCGCCTGCCTGCTGCCGATCGGCTGCTGGGGCATCTATGTCGGCGCGGTTTTCGACATGTGGGACCTGAACATCGTTGAAGGATATGCGACGGGCTTCGGGTACTATCTGGCGAAGGTGCTGCCGTGGCTGTTCTTCCCGTTTGCGGTAATGCTGGTCTGCTGGCTTGTGATCTTCGGCGTCATTCCGATGTTCGGGAAGATGAAGCGGGCCTATCAGCGCGTCGCCGACGGCGGCTCCGTGTATCCGCCCAAGGAAATCCATGTGGTCGAAGGCGAGGTTGCCGAGGAAGAAGAACATGAAGAAGCCCCCGAGCCGCGTAAAAGAGTCAACCTGTCTCATTTTATCATCCCGATCGTCGCGATCTTTACGTTTGGCTATATCTTTGAATGGGATATGGCGTACGGCATCAGCTGGGGCTTGCTGGTGAGCTTCCTGTACTATTGCATCACCGGTGTGTTTACCACGGACGATGCGAAGAACGTGGTGACGGACGGTTTTGGCTATATGAGCCAGATGTGTATCATGATGGGTCTTGGGCTGGTGCTTTGCAACAACCTCGACGCAATGGGATTTGTCGATTTCGTCGTCAGCGCCGTTGAAGGCTTTGTCACGCCGGCCTTGCTGCCGTTTTTGATCTTCTTCGCGTTTTCATGCACGGAGATTCTGGTCACCTTCAACTACACGCTGTATTTGATCGCCATGCCGATCGTAGTGGCGCTGGCACAGGGTTGCGGCGCGAACGTTGGCATGTGCATCGGAGCGCTTGTCTCCACCGGCGTGTTCGGCTACTGCCTGGCGTTCTCTTCGGACGGCGGGATGATCGCCTGCGGCGCATGCGGAAATATCGACATCTACGAACAGAACACGTCGCAATACGTGTATATGTTGATCGCGTGGGCTTTGGCGGCCGTTGCATATCTGGCACTCGGCTTCATCTTCTGACGATGCGGGCCCAATAGAGTACCGGAGGTTACGGGGGATCGCCATGAAGCAGTTGCTTGTATGGCGGTCCCTCATGAAATGTTGAAGGGAGTACGGCGGATGGCCAATAAATATTATATGGGTATCGATATCGGCACCCATGAGTCAAAAGGCGTTTTGATCGACGATGATTGCCGTATCGTCTGCTGCGAGGTGGCGTCCCACGGCGTGGAAAATCCGAAGCCAAATTATTACGAGCATGACGCAGATCAGGTTTGGTGGGGGGATTTTTGCAAAATTTCGAAAGCATTGATAAAAACATCGGGCGTTCAGGCGAAAGATATCGCTGCGGTGGGGTGCAGCGCACTGAGCGCCGACGTCGTTCCGGTTGATCAAAACTGCGTTCCGCTTCGCAAAGCGATCCTGTATGGAATCGACGCGCGCGCCATGGCCGAGATGGATGATCTGACGGCGTACTACGGGCCGGAGCGTATGCGGCAATTGTTCGGCGGCCGGCCGTTATGCTCCTCGGATTGCATGCCGAAGATACTCTGGATCAAAAACAACGAGCCTGAAATTCACAAAAAGGCATATAAATTCCTCACGGCGTCTTCGTTTCTTACGGCGAAACTAACGGGGAAATACGTGATCGACCGCTATCTGGCCGTTTCTTCATTCGGCCCGTGCTATCGGAGCGACCTTTCAATCGACGCCGCCCTGACGGAGGAGCTGTATTGCCGCGCCGATCAGCTGGCGGAAGGAAGGGAGACGAGCGAGGTCGTTGGAAGCGTAACGCGGAAGGCGGCCGACGAAACCGGGCTGGCGGCAGGTACGCCGGTCGTGACGGGAACGGACGATTCCGGCGCGGAAGCAATCAGCACGGGCGTCCTTCAGCCCGGCGACCTGATGATCCAGCTGGGATCGACCTGTTACATCATTTATTGCAGCGACCGGATGGTCTACGACGAACGGATCTGGTCGGAGGATTATCTCATTCCCGGCACGTACTGTCAGGACGGCGGAACCAATACGGCCGGCGCGCTGACGGAATGGGTCAGGGACAATGTGTTTCCGGATTTTTCCGCAGACGAGGCGCAAGGCGGCAAAAACGCTTTTGCGCGCATGGCTGCGCTTGCGGACGGCGTCCGCCCCGGCTCGGACGGGCTCGTCGTGCTGCCGTATTTTGCAGGGGAACGCACGCCGATCAACGATCCGATGGCCTGCGGCGTATACTTCGGGTTACTGCAAAACCATACGCGCAGTCATCTGTACCGGGCGGCGCTCGAGGGAGTCGCTTATTCCGTTGCGCAGCATGTCGATATCCTGGAAGAGAACGGCATGAAGATCAAAAACTTCATGTGCGTCGGCGGAGGCGCGCAGAACCGCCAGTGGCTGCAGATCATCGCCGACGTCACGGGGCATACGGTCAGGACGGCGAAAGTCACCATAGGTTCTTCCTACGGGGACGCCATGATCGCCGCGATCGGAGCCGGAAGATTCCGGGACTATTCGGAACTGGCCGGGTATATCGAAAGCGGGCGGGTGTTCGCGCCGAATATGGATAACCACAGCCTGTATCAGTCCTACAAGTCGCTGTATGCGCGGCTGTATCAGGCAACAAAGCCGTTGATGCACGAGCTGGCCGAGATCTCCGGACGAAAGATAACGGAGTAGCGGGCGTTATGCGGAAGAACCTGATCTTTTTCGATATAGACGGAACCATATGCTTATACGGACGCAGCCCCGGACCGGACGTATACGAAGCGTTCCGTTTGCTGAAAGCCAAAGGGAACGTACCGTTTCTGTGTACCGGCAGGGGTCAGGCGGACATCCATACGAGCATTCGGAACCTTGGCTTTGAGGGGATCATAAGCGGGATGGGCGCGGATATCCGGATCGGCGGGAAACTGGTCCGGCACAGATACCTTTCGCGGGATTTTCTGGCCGAGACTGCTTCGACGTTGATTGAGAACGATATTGCGGCCATGCTGGTTGGGCAATGGGACGTTCTGCGCACGGAACGCATGGACCCGACCCCGCTTGAAACAAGAGTGCTCCATAGTGCCGCGGATATCTTTCAGGGGAACAGTTTTCCGCATATTTCGTCAATCGACCTGGAATACGGGCGCATTGACGAACTGGAGCCATGCATGCCTGCCATACTGAAGCACTCCGCTTTAGTAGAATATACTCCGCAATCCGGACAGACCCGACTGCTGGGCGTGAGCAAATCGAACGCCATTCGCCATGTCCGTGCGTTGCCGCAATACCGCGAACTGCGGGCGTATGCGATCGGGGACAGTCAGAACGACATCGATATGCTGCAGCTTGCCGACGTGGGGATAGCGATGGGGAACGCGCCCGCCGAGGTGTTGCAGATTGCGGATTATGTGACCGATACGCTGGAAAACCACGGCTTGTTCAACGCGCTGGCACATTTCGATCTGATTTGAATTCAAAATTTGGATTTTCAGGATAACAGCGTAAAAAACGATAAGAAAAGCATTTTTCTCAACGGAAACGAAGCGAATGCGTTGAGATATGGAAGGGAAGGAGCATTGATAGGAACAGAGATGGAGTATAAGCTGGATCAAAGCAAGGCGCCGTTATTCGAGGCGTATAAGGCATATGCGACGTCCGGGGTCACGCCGTTTCACGTTCCAGGGCATAAAATGGGCCGGGGAGCGGACCCCGAGATGCTGGATATCCTGGGTCGTACGATGTTCATGTTTGATAATACTTCGCTGCCGCAAACGGACAATCTGCAGCATCCGTGCGGCCCGGTCAGGCAGGCGCAGGAACTTGCCGCCGAGCTTTATGGCGCGCAGGCAACGTTCTTTTCGGTCAACGGTACGTCCGGCGCCGTCATGGCGATGATCTTAAGCGCGCTGAAGCGCGGCGAAAAAATCATCATTCCACGCAACGTCCACAAATCGGTTACGGCCGGAATCATACTGGCCGGTGCGACGCCGGTTTACGTACAGCCGGTGATCGATGAAAAGCTGGGGATCGCACATTGCGTTACGCCGGAATCCGTCATGGAATCGCTGCGCATGCATCCGGATGCAAAGGCTGTTTTGATCACAAGCCCGACCTATTACGGCGTTGCTTCCGATACACGGGAGATATCGAAAATTGCGCACAGCTTCCATGTTCCGCTGCTGGTGGACGAAGCGCACGGCGCGCACCTTCGGTTTTGTCCGGACGACCTGCCGGAGGATGCAGTCGCGCAGGGCGCGGACCTGGTCAGCCAGAGTTCGCACAAAACGATCGGCTCGCTTACGCAGTCGTCCATGCTGCACGTAAACAGCAGCCTGATTCCTGTGGAAAGGGTCGCCTCCGTACTGAACCTGCTGCATACCACGTCGCCGTCTTTCCTGCTGCTCGGGTCGCTGGACTGCGCGCGCAGGAACATGGCGCTGAACGGAAAGAGGCTATGGGCGGACACGCTGGAACTATACCGCGAGGCAAGAACGGAAATCAACAAAATCGACGGGCTGCATTCGTTCGGCGAGGAGGACCTTCCGGGGAAGAGAAAGCGGTGCTTTGACCCGACAAAACTCACAATATGCTGCCGTGGACTGGGAATGACCGGTCACGAACTGGAGGCGACGCTTTATGAGGAATACGGTATACAGGTGGAGTTCTCAAATTGCAATCATGTTCTGCTCGTCGGCAGTCACGGCGACAGCGCGGAGGGGATTCAGCGGCTGATTCATGCGCTGCGGGGAATTGCATCCGAAAGGGGCGTACGGCATTACGAGGCAAAGAAAGTCGAGGTGCCGGATATCCCCCGAAGCGCCGTAACCCTTGGCAGCGCTTTTTTCAGCGGCAAGCGCACGATTCCGTTTCAGCAAAGCGAAGGAGCCGTTTCGGCAGAATTCGTTATTTCGTATCCGCCGGGGATCCCGATACTTTGCCCCGGGGAGGTGATCACGCGGCAGATTATCGATTATTGCAGCCGGCTGCTCGAAGCCGGCGTGACGCTGACCGGCATGGAGTCCTGCAACCTTGAAACGATCCGGGTCGTCTCCGCCGATGCGGAGCCGAGCTTTGAGCGCAACCCGAGAACGAACGATACGACTGCGACTCCATATTACGACTATGCTTATCAATGAACAGAATTCATAAGAAAACGCATAACCGTCCCTGCCTGCAATTCGAGGCGGGGACAGTTGCTGTTTTGCGCGCCGGGCGTTTTCAAATCTGGCAGCTTACGGCATGCTCATTCGTCGCTGCTTTCAGAAAAATATGCTTTCAGCCGGGTTTCCTTTTCGTCCTGCAGCGAGGCCATCCGCTTTTTGTCCAGCGGATACCAGAACCATAGCGAAACAAACATCAGAAGGTAGAGGATCGCCGGGATCAGCACTGCGAGGCCGTACATGCCGTTGCTGGTCGCCGCCGTTTGCACGCCGGAAAGTTCGTTGTAGCCGATCCAGATCAGCGCGGCGTTCGCCAGAATGCCCGCTACGGTCTGCCCGAGTTTTCTGGTAAAGGAATAAAACGCGTAAGCCGTCGCGTCCTCGCGTTTGCCGCTGCGGATTTCGTGCTCGTCTATCACGTCCGTCGCCAGCGCCCAAACCTGCAGGAAAAAGAAGGTACTGCCAATGCCGGAGAGGAAACATGCGCCGAGGAATACGTAAGGATTCGTTGTGTGCAGCACGTACAGCACGAGGTTGACCGCGCCCGAGAGGAGCATTCCCAGCGCACAGAGCTCTTTACGCCCGATTTTTGCCGCCAGTTTACCCGTGACGAACATTAGCCCGGCAACCGGCAAATACTGACCCACCAGCACCAGCGAATAGAGCCCCGGCGTGCGGAAATAGTTCTTAAACAGATAGACATAATAACTCTGCGTAAACATCTGCGCGGCGAGCAGCAGCATGGACGCAACGCACAGGGAAACAAACGATCGGGAGCGAAACAGGCTTTTGATGACGCGCCAGGTTTCGCCCTTTTCCTTCGCCGCCGGCGGCGGCGCGGGCACGCGTTCCTTCGAAAGCCTGTAGCAGAGGAAATAGGCGACGAGGCAAAGGACGGCGGTGATGCAAACGCCGGTCAGGAGCATGTCGTAATCCAGTTCTTTTGCAGTGGAGCCGTCCGCCGCCGTGACCGTAATGTAGCAGAGGCTGGCGATTAAAATAGACGGGACATTGCCAAAGATCGACCCGACCGAACGGAAGACCGAGAGCACGCCGCGTTCCTTTTCGCTGGTTGTGATGACCGACGCCATGGAACCATATGGAATATTCGTGCCCGTGTAAAGCATGCCGAAAAGGACGTAAGTTACGCAGGCGTATGCAAAATAGCCGCGCGTCGTAAGGCCGGGTATTTTAATGAACATCAGGATTGCGGATACGGCCAGCGGCAGCGCAAGGCGGATCAGCCACGGCCGGTACCGTCCCTGCTTGCCGACGGGTCGGGTGTCGACGATGCGTCCCCAAATCGGGTCGTTGATCGCGTCCCAGACGCGCGCGGCAGTGAAAAGTATCATGATAAGGCTTGGCGCAATATGCAGAATGTCCGTATAATACACCTGCAAAAGTGTCGTCACAAGGGAAAACACAAACAGGTTGCCTGCGTCCCCGAGCGCATATCCGATCTTGTCCCGAAACCGGATTCCGCTCGTACGCGAGATGTACGACCGAGCTTGTTCCATATGCCGTCCCTCCTCAACCGATTGGATTTTCTAATGACGGAATCGTGCGATTCCGAACTGGCTTATAAATTTTTTCGGTGATCGACAGTTATCGGCTCGAACCGATTGGATGACGCAGGTTGCAATTCGAAAAAGTACTGATATAATAGATTTGATTAACGATTTTAATTATTCATTCGGCGTATTATACCGCAATTTGTCGATGTGTGCAATCCGTTTCATCGAAAAACGCACCAATATCAAGAATACCTTACAATTGGAGGACGCTTTCCGTGGAAGTTTTACAATCCGGCGATACAATTTCGCTGACCTTCGGGGGCCGGGTCCTTCCGCTGCATACGGCCGAACGGCCGTTTGCAAGCGCCGTGACCGAAACGCTCCGTTACGCCGGCAGTCACGGCGCCTTCACCGTGCGCCGGAAGAACGTCCGTCGGGTCCCTTTAAAGGACGTATGCGTTCTTCGCTCTCCCGGTTCCCTGTGCCTGACTTTTTCCGGCGGCGGCATCGCTCTAAAAGCGGAACTGGAGGAGGCCGGGCAGGTTCTGACGTTTCGTTTTACGCAGACGGAGGGCGCGCCGTGCGGGTTTTCGTTTTCCCTGCCCTCGGCGCCGGACGAAGGCGTTTTCGGCGGCGGGGAGCAGTTCCGGCAGCTGAACCTGAAAGGCGAGCGCGTAACGAACTTCGTGTCCGAGCACATCAAGGCTTCCGCCGTCGTGCACAAGCTGCTTGTGCCGAAGCGCCTCTACCGGCCGAAGCCCCAGAGAAAGATCGGCTCCTACGCGCCGATGTCGACCTTCGTTTTCAGCTCGCACTCGGCGGTCCGTTTCGATACGGACGGCTATGGCGAACAGGATTTTTCGTCCCCGTATGCGTCCCGGTTTTATTATGCATCCTGCCCGCGCTCGATGACGATGGTTTTTGCGGACAGTTTTTCCGAAATCGGCCGCGCGCTGGCAAAGGATATCCCGAACCGGCAGTATCTGCCCGAATGGTGCGGCGCGGGCATGATCCTCGGCGTGCAGGGCGGATTCGCCCGCGTGATGAAGACCGCGTTTCGCTTGCAGGATGCGGGCGCGGCAATTTCCGCCGTGTGGTGCCAGGACTGGTCCGGCGAAAAGATCACCGCCATGGGCAAGCAGGTTAACTGGAACTGGGAAGCGGACGCGGGCCTTTATCCAGCGTTTTCGGAAAACATTCAAAAGCTCCGTGCGCGCGGCATTCGCTTTCTTGCGTACATCAACCCGTATCTTGTACGCGGTGGACCGCTTTATGAGGAATGCAGGGCGCGCGGCTATCTGGTCCGTACGTACGGCGGCCGGATTTCACACGTGAAGTCCACAACGTTCGAGGCGGGGCAGATCGACCTGACGAATCCCGACGCGGCGGCTTTCTTTCGGGAAAAGCTGATATGGGAGAACATGCTTGATCTTGGCGTGGACGGCTATATGGCGGACTTCGGCGAATACCTGCCGATGGACTGCGTGCTCCATGGCGGCGACTCGGCGGACTATCATAACCTCTGGCCGGTGCTCTGGGCAAAGCTCAACCGCGAAGCGATTGAAGCCCACCCGCGGCATGACGAACTGTTTTTCTTTACGCGCTCTGCGTACAACGGCGCGCAGCGGTATGCGCCGATCA
>ERZ795048.633-NODE-633-length-36179-cov-50.739010_pt1 | contig 36179 bp, 28 predicted proteins | sample MGYA00375132_ERZ795048 | MGnify/ENA primary metagenome ERZ795048 (study PRJEB30177, sample SAMN05720225) | activated sludge metagenome | isolation source: Anaerobic digester | place: Hong Kong | collected 2014-12-17 ... | reverse complement strand
CTCTTTTTTTTAGTTATTTATTTGAATACGGTTACTTGACCGGAGTAAGTATGGTCTTTTCCGTATTTGTCTTTTAAAGTAATAATCCAAACGTACATACCTTGTGGAACGTAATCTCCTTTATTTTGACTGTATCTACCTTTCCAATGTTCATTAATATCGTTAGTTGTGAAAATTAACTCTCCCCATCTGTTGTAAACTTCAAATTTATAAGAATCATAGTCGAATCCCACACCTTTTGGATATAATTCATCATTGCCGGGAGTTCTGATATTAATAGCAGTTGGCATATACAGTCTGTGGTCTTCAATAATTTCTACATTATGAACAACTGTATCAATACATCCCTCTTGACTAAATGCGATAAGCATTACAGGAAACTCGCCTTGGTCGTAATAAACATGTGTTGGGTTTTGTTCACCGGTTTGATGTCCGTCTCCGAAATGCCATTCCCAAGCATATGCATCTATACTTTGGTCGGTAAAATCAATTTGAGAATCGAATAAACCTGTTGACCATGGATGTGCGATAAAATCTGCAATTGGTGAAGTGTGTACTCTTACAGTAGTTGTTCCTCTTTCGGTACAGCCTGCTGCTGTTGTAATATCTACGCTTACCAAATAGTTACCTGGTTCTTCAAATAGGTGTGTTGGGCGTTTTAAGTTAGACCAATTATTTTCACCTGATTCTGCATCAGCAAAGTTCCAATCGTAAGTATAAGTAAGGTTTGTAGTTTCGTTGTCGAAAGTAACCAGTAGGGGAGAGCAACCTTTGTAAGGTGTTTTTGTAAGATTAATTTCCGGTCCTGGTGCTACGTTTACTGTAACTTCTACGGTATCGTTTGGTGTTCCGCATCCATCACTTAACACAATTTGATAAGTAGTGTTCTCTGTTGGGCTAACAAGATGCGTATTTTCAACTGTTACACTATTGTCGTCGCTCCAATGATATAGATAATTACCATCTCCACCTTCTGCAACAGCTACGAGTTGAGCATTATCTCCTTCGCAAATTGAAGGAGGAATATTAACAGTAAGATCTAACGGCGGATTTACTGTAATATGTACTTGTCCTGTAGCCGATTCACATCCATTTGCATCTATTGCAATTACATTGTAATCTGTTGAAACTATTGGGTCAACAAAGTATGATGGACCATATCCTAAATCTTCCCATAAGAAAGTATAAGGAGGAATACCACCTGAAGCAGAAGCAGAAACTATGGTGCTATCTCCGATACAAATAGTTCTATCACCATCAGTAAATAGTTCTATTTCGGAAGGACTTCCAATTGGGAAGGTTGTGTAAACTTCGCAACCATCTGCATCAACAATTGTTACAGCATAAATATTGGTAGTGAGTTCGTAGCTAGCCCATTCATCTGTAACATCAGGCGACCAATTGTATTCATACGGAGGCATTCCTTGCGAAACATATATTTCTGCATAACCATCGTTTCCGCCAAAGCAGGTTACATCTCCATAATTTACATTATCTAGTTGAGGCGGTTGAGTTACACCAATGCTTACTTGATAGCTTTCGTTACATCCATTGATGTCTGTAATTAAAACTTCGTATAAACCGGGAGCTGCATTATAAATACTATCAGAGGTGTATCCTCCGGGGTTCCATAAATATGTATAGCCTCCTGATCCGCCATAAATAGAGCTTACCCATGCGCTTCCATTATCCATGTCGCAAGTAGCATTGTCGGTATCAAAGCTTGCTTGTATAGGTGGTGGTTGAGTAACAACAAATGTTTCTTGTACAAAACAACCTGCATCACTTGCATCGTAAACAATTACGGTATGTGGTCCGGCACATAAGCCTTCAACTACCATAGTATTTTGACCTAATTGAGGCCAGTCAACAGAATAATTATTATGTCCACCACTTACAGTAAGTGTAATAACGCCATCGCAAGAACCATAGCAAGTTGCGGGTGTAATAATTGCATCTACTTCAATTGGGTCGGGTTCTGTGATTTCAAACTCAACAGAATCTATACAACCATTGGCATCAGTAACAGTTACTACATAAAGCCCAGCACATAGTCCTGTAGCGTTATGTCCTGTTTGTCCTCCATTCCATGTAATTGTTAAAGGTAATGTGCCCCCGTAAGTTTGCACTATGGCAGATGCATTGCAGAAGCCATTACAAGTTACATGGTTAATATTAGCAACTTCAATACTCACAGGATTAGGTTGTGTAATAGTAAATGATTCTGATGTACTACAATTATTTTCATCTGTGATTGTTACAGAATATGTTCCTTCTGCAAGATTAATAGCAATAGGACCGTTTTGTCCATTGCTCCATGCTATGGTATTACTTGGTGTTGTACTAGTAAAAATTACTTCTGCTGTTCCATCTGAATTTCCTGAGCACTGAACATTTGAAATTATGATATCTGTAATTTCAGGTGCCGAAATATCACTTATGCTTACACTATGAAAATCAGAGCAACCATGCGAATCTGTAACAGTTACGGTATAAGTTCCTGCCGGAATATTGTTTAGGGTGTTTGATGATCCTCCTGGATCTGACCAATTATAAGAATATGGTGGTACTCCTCCAACAACAGATACTGCAACCATACCATCGGAATTGCTACAATGTGGTTGGATAGTATTTTGTGTAACAATATCTAAAATATTAGGACCGGTAATACTCCCTGATGTGTAAACATTACATCCATTAATATCAGTAACTGTAAGATTGTAAATTCCGGAACAGAGATTATTAATAATTGAATTTGTTTCGTTGTTTGACCATAGATAAGTAAATGGAGCAGAACCTCCTGTTACTATTGCTTCAATTTCTCCGTCACAACTATTGTAGCATGTTTCGTTGGTTGCGTTAATTTGTACATTGATTACAGGTGGTTCGTTAATGTATATACAAGTATCTATTTCACAGCCATTATTATCAGATACAGTTACACAATGTTGTCCTGCCGGCAGATTAATGGGTGAAGAATTTGTTGAACCATTACTCCATAAAAAATCATAAGGAGGTGTTCCGCCTGTTGGTATTACTTGTATATTGCCACTTGAGCCTCCATAACACAGTACGTCATCAACTGAAACATTAGCAAAACTTAATTGTGTTGGTGAATTAACTGTAACAACATTTGTCTCGCTACATCCATTATTATCATAAACAGTTACAGTATATGTTCCTTCGCATAATCCAACAGCAGTTTGAGTTGTTTGAGCATTATCACTCCACAAGTAAGTATAAGGAGGTGTTCCACCATAAGGAGATGCAGTAGCAGTTCCATTACACAAACCATTACAACTTGTTAGAGTTGATGATGTAGGAATAGTAATAAAGTCTGGTTCATCAACAGTATAATCATTTGTAAGTATGCAACCGTTGTCGTCAATTATTGCTACGGTATAATCTCCATGACATAAATTGTAAATGTCTTCGTCGTTTGGTATTGTGCCAGGTCCTGTCCAGTTGAAACTATACGGTGGGGTTCCATTGTATGGGGTTAGCTCAATACTACCATCACAGTCGTTGTAGCAGCTTGTATTTTCAACTGTACTCAAACTTGCTAGAGCTAGAGGTTCTGTGATTGTTGCACTAGTTGTAGCAATACAACCGGTAATTAAATCATTTACAGTAACAGAATAGTTGCCTGCACAGAGATTTGTTGCCGTTGCACTAGTTTGTGCCGGTGTAGTACTCCAGTTATATTGGAAAATTCCTGAGCCACCAACTACATTAACTGTAATTGTACCATCACAAACTCCGAAGCAACTTACATTTGAACTTGCACCTATAGTGGCTACTGGTCCTGTAATATCATTTACGGCAAAATTCAATATAGCTTGGCATCCTTTATTGTCGGTTACTGTAACTATATAAGTGCCAGCTGAAATATTTAATAAATCTTGAGTTAAGTCTCCAGTATTCCATAAATATGAATAAGGTGTACTTCCTCCAGTTACATCAACATCAATTGAACCGTTTGCTTGTCCGCAGTCTGATTCTGTTATATCTCCTGTAATAATAATAGGTTCGTTTTCTAATATAGTAACATCATCACTAATTGTACAACCATGTGCATCTGTTATTGTTACAGAATAGTCTCCGGCACATAGTCCACTATTGAGTAAAGTAGTATTTAAATTGCTCCAAATTGGGGAATAAGGTGTAGTACCACCTGTAACTTGTGCAAATGCTTCACCACTACAGTTTCCGAAACAATCAATTGCATTAGGTAATATGTTCAAAGTTAATAGTCCTGGTTCGTTAATGGTAATTCCTGCAGTTGTAGTACAACCAATTTGATCTGTTACAGTAACTTCATAATAGCCCATTCCAAGTCCCATAGCTGTAACCGCAGTTTGAGGAGGTGTTGTGTTCCATATATAAGTATAGTTGGGTGTACCTCCACCAACAGAAACAGTTGCTTGTCCGTCGCTTAATCCGGCACAAGTTACATCGTTATATGATGATATACTTGCAGATGGCCCGGCAATATCATTTACAGTTACAGAAGCAGTTTGTGAGCAACCGTTGTCGTCGGTAACTGTTACAGTATATGGACTTCCGGCAGCACTCAAGCCTGTAACTGTGCTATTGGTTGATGGTGTGCCGGCACTCCATTGGTATAAATAATCACCTGCAACAGTTCCACCTGAAGCTGTTACACTTGCGCTGCCATCGCTGTTGCCACAATTTGCATCTATTACGGTTGTGCTTAATACAATAGGTGCTGGTTGAGTTATTGAATAACTTATTGAAGCAGAGCAAGCATTATTATCTGTTACTGTTACACTATGTGTGCCTGCACATAAATTAGTATTAGTGGCTGCATTAGGATTATTCCCACTACCCCATGAATAAGATACCGGAGGTGTACCTCCCGTATAACTAATGGTTACAGTACCATCACAATCACCGTTACATGTTGTTGGTGTTGTATTATCGACAGCTAAAACAAGAGCAGGAGGTTGTGATATTGTTGCATTGGCTTGTGCTGTACAGCCTGAGGCGTCAGTTACTGTTACAGACACAGGTCCTGCTCCAACTGTTATAGTATTAGTTAGGTCTGGTGTTGTAGTACTCGATCCGGTGCTCCATAAGTAAGTGAAGTCTGCAGTTCCGCCGCTTACATGAGCTGTTGCACTCCCATCTGTAGAGCCATTACAAGAAGCAGGTAAGGTTGTTATATTAACGCTTACGCCTCCTAAGTCAGGAACATTAGCATTAAATGATTCGGTGCAGCCATTATCGTCTTCAACAGTAACACTATAAACACCGGCTACGAGATTAGTAGCTGTTGCTGAATATTGTGCAGGTGTTGAACTCCATTCGTAGGAATAATCACCACTAACAGTTCCGCCACTTGCAGTTACTGTTGCTGATCCATCAGGTAACCCGCAGTGTGATCCAACTGTGCTTGTCGTAGCTGTTATTGCTGGGGGTTCTGATATTGATACACTAGCATTTACTTGACATAGACCTTCTGCAACTGTAACATAATGTGTTCCATCGCATAAGCCTGTAACAGTCTGTGAATTAGGATTACTCCCACTACTCCATGTATATGAAAATGGTCCTGATCCTCCTGTTACTGTAACAGTTGCAGAACCATCACAATAATTATTGCAGGATGCATCTGATACAACTGATGTTGAAATTGAAAATGGTACGCCACCATCTATTACGCTTACACTACCTTCTACCGTACATCCGTCTCCATCAGCAACAGTAACAGTATAATTTCCGGCTAAAATATTATTAATTGTACCTGTAATGCCGCCGTTAGACCAATTATAACTATATGGATTACTACCTCCACTTACAGATACGGATGCGCTACCATTTGCAAGACCACAAGTGGCATCTGTACTACTCATCGTTAAGCTCATGCCTGCAGGGTCACTTATTGAGAAATTCTCTATTGTGTAACATGCTGGATTTGTTGCATCAGCAACAGTAACAGTATAATTACCTGCACACAGTCCCCCTGTGCTTTGATTATTAGGAGTTGTTCCATCCGAATAAGTATAAGCGTAACTTGGAGCTCCGGTTGCATTTACTGTAGCCGTAGCGTTACAATCTCCAGGACATACAGGGGGTGTAGTAACAACATTAGCATTTGGTATGCTTCCAGAACTATTTATTGTAAAAGTATTGGAGCCAATGCATCCGTTAGAATCTTGAACAGTAACAGTATATGTACCGCTACATAAATTATTCTCGGTAATACCTGAGCCTCCTGATGACCATGAGTATGACGAATAAGAAGTAGTTACAGTTGCTGTACCATCACAAATACCGCAGTTTTCGTTTGTGGTAGTTATACTTGGGACAGGATCGGGATAAACTGTAATATCAACACTCTCAGTATCTGTACAGCCACTTGCCCCTGCAGAAATTGTTAAAGTTACAGTATGTGTGCCAGGAGAATTAAATGTAATTCCGGTAGGGTTGTGTGCAGTTGAGGATGCCGGAGTTCCACCTCCAAAATTCCAACTATAACTTTCACTGGGTACAGGAGTGCCTGTATGTGTAAAATTGAATGATTGACCTGTAAAGCATTGGTTCCCATTATATGTAAATGTTGCATCAGGTATGTCCGGTGCAACAAGAGTAACACTATTAGTATTTTCACACCCATCTGCGTCTGTAAGTGTTAGGTTATAAGTACCCGGACTTAGATTTGTAAACGTATGGCTTACAGTAACCCCTGATTGGGTCATTGAGTTAGCTTGAACAGTAAATGGTGGTACTCCCGATGTAGGAGTAATCGTAATACTACCATTATTCCCTGCACAGCCAGGGTTGGTAGTAGATACATTTGCCGCAACAGGTGGCGGGGCATTTAAGACTATTGTCTCTGTCCACTCACATAACCCATTTGAGTCTCCAATTGTTATAGTATAAGAACCCGGAGCTAAACCTGTAAGATTTTGTTGTGTTGATGTAAAACCTGATGGTCCTACCCAATTAAAATTGTATGGAGAAGTTCCTCCTGATACACCACTAATTGTTATAGTTCCATCATTAACATTATAGCAACTCGGATCAGTATATGCTCCTGTTGCTGTTATACCATCTATTGTAAAGGTAATACTACTTTGAGGAGAATAATTTCCACAAATATCTGTAACTCCTCCACCTACGGCAGTTAAAGTATATGTGCCATCGTGCTGTAAGTAATCGCCTAATGCAAAATTCCAAATATCATCATAATAGGTGTCGCCATAAGTACTACCTAAACCGGCTTGACAAAAGTCACTCCAAACATCATTTATTGTATATGTCCCATTTGGACCTGTAAGTGTAAAGTCTGATGCGTTAACACCGGTGCACCATATTTTTTCTGAAAACTGAACCGTTAGGTGCGATGAGCCACAATATGGATTATAGATTAAATGGTCTATATAGGCTGGATCATTATCAACAATAGATGCTGTACTTCCAGAAAAATTGATATTATAACCGTTAGTTGATGCAGAAAAGTTACTTACATTAATAACATAAGTATCTCCGGCAGTAACGGTTAGTGGACTATTATAATTTGAACAGCTATTGGGACCTTCACACGAAGTTGAACCTGAACCTAATCCTGTAGGTCCGGTAGTTCCACAATAATTACAACTTAAAGGTGGATTGGCACTATAATTAATCAAGTCTTCGCATGTAACACTTGAAGATAGTCTCCATAATGCCCAGTCGTAGTCGTCAGCAGAATTTACAGGATTAATTAAAAATGCTAAAGAACCACTTGAGGCAACAGTAAATGTGTACCACATATTATTATCTTCGCCTGAGACCAGACAGTTCGGACAATTGTTAACATTAACCGCCATCCCATCATTGGTGTAAAAATCGTATAGATCAGTATAATTCCCTTCACCTGATGCTGAAATAGTATGAGTATTGCTAACTTCGCATAATGGTAATGCACCTAAACAGTCGGCTTCAGATGGGGGTGTTAATACTCTGTAAGCCATTGTTCCAATTGATGAGCTGGTAGTATTACAATTATATCTGTAAATAACAACACTATAAACGCCATTTGCAGGAGGTGTAAATGTTATGCTACTACCAAGACCGCAAAAATCATCATTATATGCATAAACGGTTGCTCCACTAGCATCGCATATTTCTAACTGAGTATCGCCGCTATAGCTACCTCCACCTTCGCAAAAAGTAAATATATAAGTCATATAATCAACTCCTGCAAAAGTGTAACGAGTTCCTGAATTAACATTGATTGTTTGATAATATTCATGTAGAGTTAGAGCTCCTGCGTTAGTAGTTGATGTTCCACTATTACATTGTGCATATATGCTGTTTGAACTTAACGAAAATATGCTAAGCCAAAATAAAATTATTAAGTAGTAGTAAAGCTTTATTCTCATATTATTTCGTTTTTACAGATGCGTTTGTAGTTTGGGACTATATTATTTAATAATGTACTTTTTCGTGTTATTTAAAACTTCTATTTGTTTTTCTTCGTCTAACTTATTAAAATCTTCTTTAGAAATTTCAATAATATGATTTTCATCTAATTCATGTAACATTTCCTGATATTCTAAAGGATTCGCTTCTACCCATTGTTGTTTGCGTTTTGCATAATCCTTCTTGTCATCTTGTTTGTTTCCTGTATCATTATATTTTGGAAAACCCGGATAGTTAACATCGTTTCTTTGTAATTGGTCTCCATCGCTAATATTAGTAGCTGCAGAGTTTTCAATAGTTCCATTTATTGAAACTGTCGAAAAATCATAATCTACATTATGAGTAAGTAGGATATTTCTAACATATTCGGCAGTAATATCATTACTACATTGAATATGAAAACGGTCTTTACCTTGACTTGATAAAAAATATCTTGCAAATGAAATCTTTGAATCATCTAATAAACTCTGAACTATAGCATCTGCCTGTTCATCATTATTAAGTCCTTTTACATGAAAATAAATGCTTGATTCATTACCAAGTGGCTTTTTTAAAGTAAATTCCAATACGTCTTGTGAATAGCTAAAGCATGTAAATGCTAACAATCCTAAAATCATATAAAACTTTTTCATATTAAGTAGTTTATTTAGTTTCTAATATTATTTTTTAATTACCTATAAGATTTACTTGTCCTTTTCTAACTTTTGAATTACCATATTTGTCAATAGTAATAATTTCCCATAAATATATACCAGGTTCTGCCATTTCACCTATATTATTTATTTTACCATTCCATAAATTATCTAATCTATCTGTTTCAAAAACGAGTTTTCCTGTTCTGTCGAAAATAAGCATTCTAATTGTATAATCTTCTAAACAATCGCCAATTGGACCAAATTCAGCATTAATCCCGTTACTTAATGGTCTAAATGCTGTTGGAACAAAATAGTTGTGCTCTATTTCAATATCTATTATTTTACTTGATGTAGATTTACAACCTTGATTATTAATAACGGTGTGTTTAACTGTAAATCTACCATCTTTAGTAAACTCATATTCAAAAGAACGTTCAGTTTCAATAATTCCATCAAGTTCCCATTTATGCAAAACTTCTTGTTCAGAAAAACTATTAAAAGTATAAAAATTATTATTTATATCAAAAGAAAAATCTGAAACTGGGGTATTAAATATTTCTATAATTTCAAATGAACGTGTTTTAACTACCTTGTCGTTCTGATCGTATATGGTGAGAGTTGGTTCGTATAGACCGTGCTTTTCGTATGTGTGTGAAATATTTTTCCCATTTGATTGTTTATTGTCCCCAAAATTCCATACAGCTTTCATGTTTTTAGACAAATTTTCCACTTCAAACTCAACTAAGCCTGGCACACATTGATTTATTATATTAATATTTGATCTAATAGATTCTATATCAAATGAAAGCTTGTCTGCTAAATTATTTTCTTCTGAACCGCTCTCTTGTGAATTAATACTTGTATTATCCTCAATATTATTATCCTCTTCAAAATCGGATTCTGTAATTTTATTTACTGTATAATTTGTACTTTCTGTGTTGTTCTTTTGTAAATTGCTTGTATTATTATTCTCTACAAATGTTGTGGTATTATTATTGTCGGTAGAGTTGCTATTTTCGCTTGGTATTGAATCATTAGAGTTAATTATAGGTTTTTCGTTTTCTGAACTTAAATTGATATTTTCTTGTTGATTTTGTTGTTTTTCTTCTGATATTGTTTTGTTATTTATTGAGTCGATTACAACAAATGCAACAATAGAAATAACAGCAACAGTAATACTGCTGATAACCCAATGCTTATATCCCCAGCTTGTTGGTTTATGTGTTTTAGAAATAAATTCTTCCCATGCACCACTGCTTACAGGTGCATTGTAGTTTTCTAATTTATTTCTTATTTCTTTTTCAAATTTATTCATCACTATTTTCGTAATATTTTTCGTATAATAATTTTAATTTTGCTTTAGCTTTAGCTAAATTTGATTTTGATGTACCTATACTTATATTAAGCATCTCTGCAATTTCTTTATGCGAATAATCTTCTACAACATAAAGATTAAATACGGTTCGGTAGCCTGGTGTAAGTTCTTGAATTAATTCAATAATTCGTTCTGCTTTTAATTTGGCTATTTTCATCTCTTCAATTTCATTGTCTGAATCATCTTCTAAGCGACTAAATTTGTGTTCTCCTTCAAATTCAAAATACATCTTTTTATTCTTTCTAAAATAGTCAATAGCATTATTAACTATTATTCTTCGTATCCAACCTTCGAAAGAACCTGTGTGCTTAAAATTATTCATCTTTTCAAAGACCTTAATAAACCCGTCGTGTAACAAGTCCTTAGCTTCTTCACGATCTGATGCGTACCTTAAGCAAAGACCTAACATTTTACCGTAAACAGCCTCATATAACTGTCTTTGGCAGTTGTTGTCGCCCCTGATACAACCCTGTACTATTCTATCAACATTTTCACTGCTGCTCAGGTCCATAATTACACTTTTCGGTTTTTAGACGTGAATTTTATAAGTTAGTTGTCTTGACTTATTAAAATTTAGCCTTAAATATATTATTTTTTTTTAACATATTATTATTGATGTTAAAATTTAATGGCATGTAGCTTTTAACTTTTGGTTTATTTTATTTAAGTTTGTTTGTATTTAAATGATTAAATTAAATGTTTAATGATAAGATTGTTAAATTATTATATTTTTATTTTTAAAAAGTGTGTGTTAATATAAAACAACAATTATGAATATTCACGAATATCAGGCAAAACAAATTTTAAAGGAATACGGTGTACCTGTGTTAGATGGCTATGTCGCTTCTACTACACAAGAGGCTGTTGAAGCTGCTAAAAAGCTTAAGTCTTCTGTTTTTGTTGTAAAAGCACAAATTCATGCCGGCGGCAGAGGTAAAGGTGGGGGAGTTAAAATTGCAAAGAATTTTGACGAAGTATATAAGTATGCTAAGGAAATCTTAGGGATGAATTTGGTAACTCATCAAACGGGGACAAAAGGTAAACATGTAAATCTTATATATATAGAATCGGGAGCGAAGATTATCAAGGAATTTTATTTCGGAATTACTCTTGATAGATTTTTAGAAAAGCCGGTGATTATGGCTTCTGCAGAAGGTGGTGTTGAAATCGAAAAGCTTGCAGAAGAAACTCCTGAAAAAATATTTAAGTTGGTAATTGATCCCCTTTTTGGACTTCAAGAATTTCAAGCTCGAAATTTGGCTTACAAGCTTGGTTTTAACAATAATCAAGTAAAACAATTCGTAAAATTTGCTTTGGCCGTATATGAAGCATATATGCAAAAAGATGCTAATTTAGTAGAAATAAATCCATTAGCATTAATCGAAGATGATAAACTAATTGCACTAGATGCAAAAATGAGCTTTGATGATAACGCATTGTATAGAAATTTAGATGTGGCTAAAATGAGAGACTTATCCGAAGAAGACTCTGCCGAAATTGAAGCAGCAAAATATTCTTTGAATTATATAAAGCTAAGTGGGAATGTTGGTTGTATGGTAAATGGTGCCGGATTGGCAATGGCAACAATGGATATAATTAAGCATAAAGGTGGAGAACCTGCAAATTTTCTTGACGTTGGTGGTGGAGCCAGCCCTGAAACTGTAGCTAAAGGGATGCAAATTATCCTTGAAGACAAAAATGTCAAGGCATTATTTATTAATATTTTTGGTGGAATTGTTCGCTGCGATAGAATTGCTAATGGTATTATTGAGGCAACTCAAAATATTAATATTGATGTTCCTGTAATAGTAAGATTAGATGGAACTAATGCTGAAGAAGCAGCTGAATTATTAAAAAAATCTGGTATAAAACAGCTAATTTCAGCACAAGACTTAAACGAAGGAGCCGAAAAAGCAGTAGAAATTGTAAAAAAATCATAATCATGAGCATACTTGTTAATAGAGATACTAAAGTAATTGTACAGGGATTTACAGGGAAAGAAGGATCTTTCCATGCACAGCAGTGTATCGAATATGGTACAAATATACTTGGTGGAGTTACACCTGGTAAAGGCGGTGCTCTGCATCTAAATAAACCGGTGTTTAATTCTGTTGAAGAGGCCGTTAAAGCTACAGGTGCAGAACTTAGTTTGATTTTTGTGCCTCCGGCATTTGCAGCTAATAGTATTATGGAGGCTGCTGACGCAGGTATTAGGCTTGTTGTGTGTATTACCGAAGGCATTCCTGTTAAAGATATGATTATGGTAAAACAGTTTCTAAAAAATAAACAATGTTCGTTAATTGGACCTAATTGCCCTGGAATTATTACCGCTGATGAGGCTAAAATTGGAATTATGCCAGGCTTTGTTTTTAAAAAAGGTAGGATAGGTCTTATTTCAAAATCAGGAACTTTAACTTACGAGGCTGCTAACCAAATTGTAAATGCAGGTTTTGGTATATCTACGGCTATTGGGATTGGTGGAGACCCAATTATTGGATATTCTTTTATCGATTTGTTAGAATTATTTGAAAAAGACGAGCAAACTGATGCAATGGTAATGATTGGAGAAATTGGAGGAGACCTCGAAATTAAAGCAGCAGAGTATATCAATAATAATATTAAAAAGCCCGTTGTAGCTTTTATTGCCGGCCAAACTGCACCTAAAGGTAAAAGAATGGGACACGCAGGTGCAATTATTGCCGGAAGTAAGGGGACAGCTAAAGAAAAAATTGACGCGTTAAAAAAAGCTGGTGTACGTGTAGCTGATTCTGCAGCTGAAATAGGATTGTCCTTGAATGAAATAAAGCATATTCTAATAAAAAAATAAAATAATAAAAAAATGATAATTATACATAAAATTTGAGAATATGTTGTAAAACATAATTAATAGCCCGTCTTACCTTTTCTTTTAGGCAATAAAGCATTACTTTAGATTTTTTAAATAATAAGTATTGTCTATGAGGGATGTGAATCTTGAATTAATTACCGAAGTTGTTAAGTATTTGTCGATTGAGGCGAGTACAATAGCAAATGATGGTTTAGTAAAATCCTTACAAAAAGCACTTAAAACAGAGGCTTCTCCGGTAGGTGTTGAAATTTTGGAACAACTATTAGAAAATATTGAAATTGCCAAAACTGAAAAAATCCCAATTTGTCAAGACACCGGTTTTACTGTTGTATATGCAGATATTGGTCAAGATGTACATTTTGTGGGTGGAGATTTTAATGAAGCAATAAATAAAGGTGTTGCTCAAGGATATACTGACGGATTCTTACGAAAGTCTATAGTTGCAAATCCTATTACTGAACCCAAAAATACCGGTGATAATACTCCTGCAATTATTCACACACATCTTGTGCAAGGAGATAAAGTTAAATTAACTCTTTTGCCTAAAGGAGGTGGATCCGAAAATATGAGCCGTTTAAAAATGATGACACCGGCAGATGGTGTTGAAGGAGTTAAAAACTTTGTGGTAGAAACAGTAAAAATAGCAGGACCTAATCCTTGTCCACCAATTATAGTAGGGGTAGGCATAGGAGGTACTTTCGATTATGTTGCTTACTTGGCAAAAAAAGCAATTACAAGAGAATTAGGACAAAGGCACCCTAATCCAACTATTGCAAGCTTCGAAACAGAATGGCTAAAAGAAATAAATAAACTTGGAATAGGCCCTGCAGGGCTTGGTGGAAATACAACGGCTCTTGAACTGTTTATCGAAGAATTCCCGAGACATATTGCTACTTTCCCTGTTGCGGTAAATATTCAATGTCATGCTGCAAGAGTTAAAACTGTAATTATTTAATAATATAAGGAATGAGTATAAAAATCGAAACACCAATTAATGACCAAAAAGTAAAGCTGTTAAAGATTGGAGATACAGTCGAAATTTCAGGATATATATATACTGCCAGAGATTCTGCACATAAAAATTTAGTCGATTTATTGAAAAACGGAGAGGATTTGCCCTTTGATATAAAAGGTAGCATAATCTATTATGTAGGACCTTCTCCAGCTAAACCCGGGCAGGTAATTGGTGCAGCCGGACCAACAACAAGCTATCGTATGGACCCTTACGTCGAAGATTTAATGAAAGTAGGAATGAAAGGAATGATTGGAAAAGGTTCGCGAAGCGAAAATGTAATTAACTGCTTACAAAAATATACAGGTGTCTATTTTGGTGCAACAGGTGGAGCAGCAGCTTTAATTTCAAAAAAAATTATCGAAGCAGAAGTAATTGCATTCCCCGAATTAGGACCAGAAGCTATAAGAAGACTCAAAGTTAAAGACTTGCCAGTGGTTGTTATTAACGATTGTTATGGCAATGATCTTTATGTTGAGGGTAAAAAAAAGTGGGCAAAAGAATAGTTAGATAATTTATAATTAAAATATAAAGTATGAGTAATTTTATTCAATCGTCAATAGGCAAAAAATTTATAATGAGCATTACAGGATTATTCCTAATATTGTTCCTATTGGTGCACCTTGCTGTTAATTCAATGATAGTTTTCGATAGTTCTGGAGAACTATTTAACAATGCTGCTCACTTTATGACTACTAATCCTATCATTAAAATAGTTGAACCTATTCTTGCTGCTGGATTAATTATCCATTTGTGGTGGGCAAGTATGATAACTTTACAAAATCAAATTAAAAGAGACACTAATAATATAGGTTTTAAAAGATATAAAATAAGAAAAAATAATTCTACAAGTAAATGGGTTTCGCGTAATATGTATATTCTTGGCACTTTAATAATTGTTTTTTTAGTTATTCACTTAGCTAATTTTTTCTGGAAAATGAAGTTTACAGGCGACCCCTTACTTGCCCACGATTCAAATGGAGTTGAAAATGCATACGCTTTGGTTACATCAGCTTTTATTAGTTGGAAATGGATAGTTGCTCTTTATGTTGTTGGAGCTATTGCACTTGGTTTACATCTATATCATGGAGTATGGTCTGCATTTCAAACTCTAGGATGGAGTAATAAAAAATGGAGAAGAATCTTTAATGGTTTTGGGATATTCGTTTCTATTATTCTCGGAGGTGGTTTTGCATTTATCCCCTTATTTGTAATGATAAAATCAATGATTTAAATTGTACAAAATAAAATAAATATATGACTGTATTAAATTCAAAAATTCCTGATGGACCTTTGTCGGAAAAGTGGACAAATCATAAGAACTCATTAAAATTAGTAAGCCCGGCAAATAAGAAAAAACTGGATATTATAATGATTGGTACAGGAGTTGCCGGTGCTGCTGCTGCTGCAAGCCTTGGCGAAATGGGATATAATGTTAAAGTTTTCTGTTATCAAGATTCACCTCGAAGAGCGCATTCCGTTGCTGCTCAAGGTGGTATTAATGCTGCCAAAAATTACCGTAACGATAACGATTCGGTATATCGACTTTTTTATGATATGATAAAAGGTGGCGACTTTAGGGCTCGAGAAGCAAATGTTTATCGCGACGCAGAAGTGAGTAATGCTGTAATAGACCAATTGGTTGCTCAAGGAGTACCATTTGCTCGCGAATACGGTGGAGACCTTACTACGAGATCTTTTGGGGGAGTGCAAGTTTCACGTACTTTTTATGCTCAAGGGCAAACAGGGCAGCAAGTCTTGCTCGGAAGCTATAATGCTCTAAAAAGACAGGAAGCTAAAGGTACAGTTAAAATGTACCCTCGTAGGCAAATGCTGGAAATTGTAAAAATTGATGGAAAAGCACGAGGAATTGTGTGCCGAAATTTAATTAACGGAGAAATTGAAAGGTATTCTGCACATGCTGTTGTACTAGCATCAGGAGGATATGGTACAATTTATTTCCTGTCAACTTTGGCAGTTAATTCTAGTGGTGCAGCAGCTTATGCAGCATATAAAAAAGGAGCCTTTTTTGCTAATCCGAGTTTTATTCAAATACACCCCTCATGTATTCCGCAATTAAACGACTATCAATCAAAACTTACCTTAATGTCAGAATCATTACGTAACGATGGAAGAGTTTGGGTGCCCAAAGGCAAAGGCGATAAGCGTCATCCTAATGAAATCTCTGCCGAAGAACGTGATTATTATTTAGAACGCAGATATCCCGCATTTGGAAATTTAGTGCCACGGGATATTGCTTCACGTGCTGCTAAGGAGAGGTGTGACGCAGGATTTGGGGTGGGCGAAACAGGTTATGCTGTTTATTTAGATTTCTCAGATGCCATTAAGGCACAAGGGAAAAAAACAATTAAAAATAAATATGGTAATCTTTTTGACTTATATAATAAAATTACTGGTGAAGACCCATATACACAACCAATGAAAATCTATCCTGCCGGTCATTATACTATGGGTGGCTTATGGGTAGATTATAACCTAATGACTACTGTACCTGGACTTTATGCAATTGGTGAAGCAAATTTCTCAGATCATGGTGCTAATCGGTTGGGGGCTAGTTCTTTAATGCAAGGTTCCTGCGATGGATATTTTATCTTACCTTATACTATTGGAGACTATCTGGCAGACGAAATTAATACCGGCAAAATTTCAACTGATACTACTGAATTCGATTTAGCAGAAAAAGAAGTGAAAAATAAAATTGATAACTTGATGAGTATCAAAGGCAATACCTCTGCTCATACATTTCATAAAAAACTTGGTAAAATAATGTGGGATTATTGTGGAATGGCTAGAAATGAAAATGGGCTACTAAAAGGACTTGAGGAGGTAACAAAGTTGGAAGAAGAGTTTTATAAAGATTTAAAAATTACCGGTGATACAAAAACAATAAATCAAAGTCTGGAAAGAGCCTTGCGATTAGCTGCATCTTTCGAAATTAGTAGATTGCTCATTAGAGATGCTCTTAATCGAAAAGAATCTTGCGGAGCTCACTTTAGAGAAGAGTATCAAACTCCCGAAGGAGAAGCTTTGCGTAATGATGAAGATTATTCGTATGTCGCAGTTTGGGAATATACAGGAGACGGAAAAGAACCGAAATTGCATAAAGAACAGTTGGTATTCGAAAATGTAAAAGTTACACAGCGTAGTTATAAATAAAGCGTATTATGAAACTTATTTTAAAAATTTGGCGGCAGAGATTACCTAAAGAAAAAGGTAAATTTGAAACATACTTTATAGAAAATGTGTCAAGAGATATGACTTTCCTTGAAATGATGGATTCCTTAAACGAAAAATTAATTCAAGAAGATAAAGACCCTGTTGCCTTTGACCATGACTGTAGAGAAGGTATATGTGGTTGTTGTAGTATGGTTATAAATGGAAGACCGCATGGACCCGGTACCGAAATTACAACATGTCAGCTTAATATGAAAGCTTTCAAAGATGGTGATACAATTGTAGTAGAACCATGGAGGGTTAAGTCTTTTCCGGTAATTAAGGATTTAATTGTTGATCGAAGTGCTTTTGAAAAAATTATGGCTGCAGGTGGTTTTGTAAATGCTGATGTTGGTTCAGCTCCTGATGCTAATTCCATAAAAATCCCAAAGGATAAATCAGATGAGGCATTTGATGCTGCTGCATGTATTGGTTGCGGCGCTTGTGTAGCTGCTTGCAAAAATTCTTCTGCTATGTTATTTGTAGCTGCAAAAGTTTCCCAGTTTGCCTTATTGCCACAAGGAAAAACCGAAGGATTAAAACGAGCTTGGGATATGGTAATGAAAATGGATGAACTTGGCTTTGGTTCTTGTACTAACACAGGCGATTGCGAAGCCGAATGCCCTCAAGGTATTAGCCTTACTCATATCGCGAGGCTTAATCGTGAATTTATTCGTGCTGGCTTCCATAAAGCTGCTGCAGAAAACAAATAAATGAAAATTATTATATGGAAAAAATAAAACTTGATTTAAGTAACCTTGATAATGTTTTTCCCGAAGACTTTACTCAAGAACAAATAGCTAAAGCTAAAACAGTATTTTTGAAAAACCTTGCTTATTCTGCACATTCGTTTTATGGCGGAAAAATACAAACTATCCCGAAAGCTCCTGTGCCGGGATTCAATTGGTTCAATGTATGGTACACACCGGGTGTATCAAAAATTTCAACTTCAATTCGCGATAATAATAATGAATCGTTTTATTTATCAAATCGTGGTAACATGGTTGCCGTTGTGAGTGACTCTACAAGAGTATTGGGAGATGGTGATGTTACTCCGCCCGGAGGCTTAGGTGTTATGGAAGGTAAAGCATTTTTAATGAAGTACTTAGGTGGTGTTGATGCAGTAGCTCTTTGTGTTGATAGTACTAATAGTAAAGGAGAAAAAGACCCCAATAAAATTATTGATTTTGTTAAAATGTTACAACCTAGTTTTGGTGCTGTTAATCTCGAAGATATTTCTCAACCTAATTGCTTTAAAGTTTTAGATACCTTACGTGAAAAATGTGATATCCCCGTATGGCACGACGACGCACAGGGTACGGCTTCTGTTACTTTGGCAGGTTTAATTAATGCTTTGAAAATTGTAAATAAAGAAATCAATAATATTAAAATTACTTTTCTTGGTGCAGGAGCTTCAAATACTACTATTGCCAGACTTTTAATCGCAGCTGGAGCTACACCTACTAATATAATAATGTTTGATTCAAAAACTTCTTTACATAAAGACAGAGACGATATTGAACAAAACAAAGAATTCTATAGAAAATGGGAATTATGTAAAAAAACAAATCCCAACAAAATAGAAAATTTTGCCGATGCAATAAAAGGTTCAGATGTCTTGATTGCATTGTCAAAACCAGGACCAGATACTGTAAAACCTGAATGGATATCAAGTATGGCAGATAAATCAATTGTGTTTGTTTGTGCTAATCCTGTTCCCGAAATATATCCTTATGCAGCTAAAAAAGCCGGTGCCTACATAGTTGCAACAGGTAGAGGCGATTTCCCAAATCAAGTGAATAATTCTTTAGGATTCCCAGGTATTCTTAAAGGAGCTTTAATGGTTAGAGCAAAAAAAATAACCGATAATATGGCTATTGCTGCAGCTAAATCTCTTGCTCTTTATGCCGAGAAAAGAGGAATAAACGCTGATAATATTATCCCTAAAATGGACGAAAGCGCCGTATTTCCACAGGAGGCTGCCGATGTTGCTATGCAAGCTATTAAAGATGGTGTAGCTAGAGAATCCTTAACTTGGAATGAAGCGTTTATTAAAGCTAAAAAAGACATCGATTATGCCAGAAACCTCACTCATCACCTAATGAAGGATAATTTTATCGAACCTGTACCACAAAACTTGTTGGATGAAGCTCTTGAAGGAGCAATTAAGGAAGTTAGTAAATAATATGTGATCCTGATAAAAATTATTTTACAAGATAATTTTTTGTAATCCTTTAAAAAATCTATTGAAAAACATGTTTTTTATTGCAAAATATTGTAGTGAATTTCCAATGCTTTTACTTACATTTGCACCTATTTATACAAAAGGAGTAAATTATGGAAGTAACGCATATCGAACATATTGGCATTGCGGTTGAAAATTTAGAACAAAGTATTGCATTTTATGAGAATGTAATGGGACTCAAATGCTATGGTATTGAAGAGGTTCAAGACCAAAAAGTGCGAACAGCTTTTTTTAAAGTTGGTGATACCAAAATCGAATTATTAGAAAGTACATCACCAGATGGACCAATTGGAAAATTTGTTGAAAAAAAAGGGCAAGGAATGCATCATATTGCTTTTGCTGTAAAAAATATTGAGGATAGTTTGAAAAATGCAGAAGAAAAAGGTGTTAAATTGATTGATACAACCCCACGAAATGGAGCAGAAGGGCTTAGTATCGGGTTTCTACATCCAAAATCAACTAATGGTGTGTTAACAGAATTATGTGAAGATAAAAACAAATAAATATTTATAAATTTTATTATGGCATTTGAGGATAAAATAAAAGAACTCATCAATAAACGGGAAATGGCTCGTTTGGGTGGTGGTGAAAAAAGAATTGAAGCACAACATGCCAAAGGCAAACTTACAGCAAGAGAACGTATCGAATTATTACTTGACGAAGGCAGCTTCGAAGAGTTTGATATGTTTGTAACACATCGTTGTAATATGTTTAAGCTTGAAGAACAAAAAGTTCTAGGAGATGGTGTAGTAACCGGTCATGGAACTATTGATGGCAGAGTTGTGTACGTATTTTCACAAGATTTTACAGTTTTTGGCGGAAGCTTATCGGAAATGTTTGCACGCAAAATCGTTAAAGTAATGGACGAAGCCCTAAAAGTTGGAGCTCCGGTAATTGGGATAAACGATTCTGGTGGTGCTCGAATTCAGGAAGGCGTACTTTCGTTAGCCGGATATGCAGATATTTTTCAAAGAAATATCGAAGCATCTGGCGTAATTCCACAGATTTCAGCAGTATTTGGTCCTTGTGCAGGTGGTGCTGTTTATAGCCCAGCTTTAACCGATTTTATATTAATGTCGGAACAGCAAAGCTATATGTTTGTAACAGGTCCTAAAGTTACAAAAACAGTTATTGGTGAAGATATCTCTATTGAAGACTTAGGAGGGTACAAAGTCCATTCTGTGAAGTCAGGAGTTACTCATTTTGTTGCCGAAACCGAAGAGGAAGGCTTGATGATGCTTCGAAAATTGCTTTCATATTTGCCTCAAAACAATCTAGAAGAATCACCTCTATTCGAATGCTCAGACCCTATTGACAGAATTGAGGATAGTCTTAATCACATTATCCCCGATGATGTAAATAAACCGTATGACGTACTTGACATTATTGGAGCTATTGTAGATAATGGCGAATTTATGGAAGTGCACTCTGCTTATGCTAGAAATATGGTTGTAGGATTTGCTCGATTTAATGGGCAAGCTGTTGGTATTGTAGCAAACCAACCTAATTTCTTAGCCGGAGTTCTTGATGTGGACTCATCGCGTAAAGCAGCACGTTTTGTTAGATTTTGCGATGCTTTTAATATCCCGATTATTACATTGGTAGATGTGCCTGGATTTATGCCGGGTAGTGCCCAAGAATACGGAGGCATTATTATTCATGGCGCAAAACTTATGTTCGCTTATGGTGAAGCAACAGTCCCGAAAATTACAATTACTCTACGAAAATCATATGGTGGAGCTCACGATGTAATGGCTTGTAAGCAACTTAAAGCCGATTTGAATTATGCTTGGCCATCTGCCGAAATTGCGGTAATGGGAGCCAGTGGGGCAGTACAAATTCTTAATGCTAAAGAAATAAAAAATATCGAAGACCCTAATGAGCAAGCTCAATTTGTTGTTGATAAAGAAGAAGAATATCGCAAATACTTTGCTAATCCATATCAAGCAGCACAATTTGGTTTTATTGATGATGTTATTGAACCTAGAAATACTAGATTCAGAATTATCAGAGGATTGAGTTTATTACAAACCAAAAAAGAAACCAGACCTCCTAAAAAACACGGAAATATACCATTATAAAAACGATTAATGATTATGATAATAAATCAAATAAGCTTTGACTTCTCTGCATTAAATCCTGAAGCATGGACAGTATTTATTGTTGGATGGATTGTAGTTTTTGCTTCGTTAATAGCCTTATCTTATATTTTTATATTTATGCCTAACATTTTGGGTATAAAACAAAAACATAAAGAATTTGTAGAGAGAAGAAAAGAACAGAAAGCAAAAAGAATAAATAATACTAATGAGGAAGTTAAAGAAAATCAGTGGGATGACATGATTACAGGAGAGTTAACAGCGGCAATTTCTTATGCTCTACATCTTTATTTTGATGAGCTGCATGACGAGGAAGAACGAAAACTTACTGTGGTACATAAGTCAAGGAAGTATTCTCCTTGGAACTCGAAAATATATAATGTAATGAATTTCAGACGTTAAAGTCATAAAAAAATGAAAAAATTTAAATTTAAAATTAACGGAACCCTTTTTGACGTTCATGTTAAAAATGTTGAAGGTAAAATTGCTGAACTCGAAGTAAATGGTTCAACTTATAATGTTGAACTCGAACAAGAAGTCAAAAAAGTAAAAACTCCAACAATTGTAAAAAGAGAAATACCAGCACCCGAAAAGAAAGAAACAAAAATGAAAAGCGATGGTGCTGTAAGTAAGGTTTTTGCTCCATTACCAGGAGTTATCCTTTCAGTAAAAGTTAAAGAAGGAGATAAAATTGAAAAAGGAGCTTTGTTACTTGTGCTTGAAGCAATGAAAATGGAAAATAATATTTTTTCGGATACCGCCGGAACAGTACAAAGCATTAAAGTTAAAGATGGTGATACAGTGTTACAGAATGATACACTTGTAGAAATTACATTATAATAAAGTAAAAACAAAAATGAGAAAAAGTTTAATCTTTTCGATTGTCATATTATTATTTAGTCAATTATTGTATGCCGACAATATTGATGTTGATAAACTTACTAGTGGCAAATGGGTTAATCGTTCTGATGGTTATATCCCAAATCCTTTAGGAGAGTCTGACAGAAGAGTGATGAGAACGAAAACTATAAATTTTGAAGTTGATAATACCTTTGAAATGGACTCTGCCAAACAAAGATATACCGGCAAATGGCACTTCGAGGGCGATGTTATTGTTTTAGAATTTAATCCAACAAAAGTTGTACACTATAGTAAAAATACTGACCCTAATAATATGTCATCTAATTATGTATGTTCAGATGATGTTGTTGAATTAGGTGTACGAACAGGTGTTTTTAAAGGGAAAACATTACTTCTGAGTGATGGCTTTACGTATAAAAATAAGAGTGCTAGTATCGCCGGTTTGCAAAATTTTTGGGAGTTTACAGGTTTTGCTAACGCAATGCCCGGAAACTTTGTTATGATTTTTATAGCATTAATATTTATTTTTCTTGCTATTAGATTTCATTACGAACCTTTACTCCTTATTCCAATTGGTGTTGGGATTATCATAGGCAATATACCTATGTTTCAGGCTGTTGATTTCAATCTTAAGCTTGGAGTTTATGAGCCTGGCTCAGTAATGAATATTTTATATGGTGGTGTAGTTCAAGGTTGGTATCCGCCATTAATCTTTTTAGGTATTGGGGCTATGACCGATTTTTCATCACTAATATCTAAACCTCGATTGATGCTACTTGGTGCTGCTGCACAGTTTGGAATATTTATTACATTTCTTTTAGCACTTACTGTTGGTTTTGCTCCTCCCGAAGCCGGTGCAATCGGTATTATTGGAGGTGCAGACGGACCTACGGCAATTTTTGTGTCATCAAAACTCGCAAACGGCGTAAATCTCATGGCAAACGGGCAACCTGTTAAGAATTTAATAGGCCCGATAGCTATTGCTGCATACTCATATATGGCTCTAGTGCCTGTAATTCAACCGCCAATTATTAATTTGCTTACATCTAAACGAGAAAGAAAAATTAAAATGCGACCACCACGAGCAGTTTCTAAACTTGAAAAAATAATCTTCCCAATAGTAGCTCTATTACTTACTGCATATATTTCTCCTACATCATTACCTCTTTTGGGGATGTTGTTCTTCGGAAATATTCTAAAAGAAAGTGGTGTAACTAGAAGATTAGCTGATACAGCCGGAAATGCATTAATTGATATTATTACAATATTATTGGGTCTTACAGTAGGTGCATCTACTCAAGCTGATGTTTTCTTAACAACTGACTCAATATTAATCTTTGTAATGGGAGCTCTTTCTTTTATGTTTGCAACTGCTATGGGAGTACTTTTCGCTAAACTTATGAACTGGTTCTCCCCTAAAGATAATCCTATTAATCCAATGATTGGTGCTGCCGGTGTTAGTGCTGTTCCCGATAGTGCTAGAGTGGTTCAAGAATTAGGAATTAAAGCAGACCCAAGTAATTATTTACTTATGCATGCCATGGCTCCTAATGTGAGTGGTGTAATTGGTTCGGCTGTGGGTGCTGGTATATTACTGAGTTTCCTTATGTAAAAAGGGAATCTTCTTGTTGTATTATTTCTGCAAAAATTTCAGAATTGGTATCTATTTTTAACATCTGAGATATATTACTCTCTCGTTGAGCAATTTCGAGTAAGCCTAAAGTATTGAAGATTGCAACTAAATCGCCTTGCCCAACGTCAGAATAATTGTAGTGTATTTTTGCAATTTTATTACGCATATTATTTATGTATAAAGCAAAATTATGCCCGTTTATATGTTCGTCCCATATCGTTTTAGAGATATTTGTAATTGCATTCCCATACGAATCAATATAAATAACTTTCCCTATAATTTTATTATTATCGATAATTGGAACAAAGCCGGATGATTGTTTAACAGAATTTACTCTAATACCTAATTCGGAGATGTTACCACCTTCAAGTATATAAGATGCAACTCTTGCAAATATTGTTAATTCGGGAAAACTAGAACCGGAATAATTCCCCTCTGATTGTAGTAGTATTATCTCTTCAGGTGGTTCAGAAAAAAGTAAAGAAAATATACCGGTGTCGTTACCAATAAAATACTGACCATGGTATTTTATTACACTGTGTGCAGTATTTTTACCATCATCACTCTTTATACCAATAATATGTATTGTACCCGGTGCAAAAAACTTATATACAGAGCGTAAAATAAAAGCTGCCTGCACAATGCTATATGTTTGTATATTATTGTTAATAGAAACTATATTTGCTTCAGGATGTTTGGATAAAATAGCTGCATGGATAGCTGCAACATAATAATCGTTTTTGTGCCAATCGCTTGTTAATGTTATGGTTGCAGCCATTTAATAAAAATATTCTAATTGTTTTGCCGTGAAATTCTAAAACTGTAAATTTAGCTATTTTGTTGAAACACTAAAATTCATTATGGCAGAAAAAAGTATTCTTATTGATATATCTGATGTCCGGCAGTTTTATGGTACTAATGATAAGCATCTTCAATTACTTAAAAGACATTTCTCGAAGCTTAAAATAGTGGCTCGCGAAGATTATATTAAACTTATTGGAAGTAATGAAGACATTGATGAGTTTGAGCATAAGCTTAATAATATTTACGAGTATTATAATAAATACAATTGCATAAATGCTGAAATATTAAAAACCATTCTTAATTCAGACGACGAGCGTTTTAATGAAAAACTAAAAAGCGATTCTGATGTATTATTATACAATGTAAGTGGTAAACCTATTACAGCAAGAACCAAGAATCAAATAAAACTTGTAAAGGCTTCTCAAAAAGCTGATTTAATGTTTGCTATTGGTCCTGCCGGTACAGGTAAAACCTATACTGCAATTGCGCTGGCAGTAAAAGCCCTAAAAGAAGGTCGAGTTCAAAGAATAATATTGAGTCGTCCGGCAATTGAAGTAGGCGATACACTAGGATTTTTACCCGGAGATATTAGAGATAAACTTGATCCATATTTGCAACCACTCTATGATGCATTACTCGATATGCTACCTTTCAAAAAGTTAGAGAGAATGATTGAAGAAAAAATTATTCAGATTGCTCCTTTAGGATTTATGCGTGGGCGTACATTAAGCAATGCTTTTGTAATTTTAGACGAAGCTCAGAATTCTACTACTCAACAAATGAAAATGTTTCTGACGCGAATGGGCGAATTTTCTAAGTTTGTAGTAACTGGCGATATTACGCAGATTGATTTACCTAAGAACTTAAGTTCAGGATTAATTGAAGCTCAAAAAGTCTTAGCAAATGTTAACGAAATATCTTTTATTGTTTTTACAAAAGAGGATATTATCAGACATAGTTTAGTAAGCAGTATTGTTGATGCTTACGATAATTTTGTAAATAAACAAACAAACAATGAATAAAATGGAAGCATTAACAAAAACAAACTTTAGCTTTAAAGCTCAAAAAGATGTTTATCACGGTAAAGTTCGCGATGTTTACAATATCAATGATGATTTGTTGGTAATGATTGTTACAGATCGAATTTCTGCGTTTGATGTAGTACTCCCTAAAGGTATTCCATATAAGGGGCAGGTTTTAAATCAAATAGCTGCGAAGTTTTTAGACGATACTGCAGATATAGTACCTAATTGGAAAATTGCAGTACCAGACCCCATGGTTACAATTGGACATAAATGTGAGCCATACCCTGTTGAAATGATTGTTAGAGCATATCTAACAGGAAGCAGTTGGCGGGAATATAAAAATGGTAAACGCAGTATTTGTGGTGTTAATATTCCTAATGGAATGAAAGAGCATCAAGCTTTTGAACAGCCAATTCTTACACCAACCACTAAAGCCGAACAAGGGCAGCACGACGAAAATATTTCTCGTGAAGAAATTATTAAGCAGGGTTTAGTAAGCGAAGAAGAATATGTTATGTTAGAAAAGTACTCATTAGATTTGTTTAAAAGAGGTACTGAAATAGCTGCAAAGCAAGATTTAATATTAGTTGATACTAAGTACGAATTCGGAAAAAAGGACGGTAAAATTTATCTTATAGACGAAATTCATACTCCAGATTCTTCTAGATATTTCTATAAAGACGGATATCAGAAACGTCTTGATAATGACGAACCTCAAAGACAGTTGTCAAAAGAGTTTGTAAGAGAGTGGTTAATCGAAAATAATTTTACCGGAGAGAAAGATCAACTACTTCCTGAAATGACAGAAAGAAGAATTAAGGAGATTTCAGACAGATATATTGAACTTTACGAGAAAATCATAGGTAAAAAATTTGCAAAATCTGATGCGATAAACATAGAGGATAGGATTAATAAAAATGTTTCAAATTTTTTAAATTCTTAGATAAAATAGAAGTCAAGTTAAGTCCCATATAGTGTACACTTAGAATAAGTTTTTGGCATGTGTTTTTGCAAGCAAAAAGCAAAAAACCATGCCAAAAACTATCCTTTAGAACAACCAGTTCATACCAATATATATACCCATGCCTCCATCTCTTTTATCAGCAGGAAATCCCAACTCGGCTGCAATCACAAAATTTTCATTCATAGCTATATGCAATCCGGCGCCGTAAGTAAAGTGAAAAGTCTCATCAGAAGTCCTAAAGTAATCTTGTCTGATACTGTCTGGTACTCCCGATAAGTCAAGTTCTGATTTTTGTACTGTACGCCCTACATCGAAAAAAGGATTAATTGCCAAATACCATTTTTGATTAATAAAGTTGAAACGTACAAGCTTCCATCGAATTTCAAAATTGCCATATGCAACACCTTTAGCAACCAATCTATTTCTTATCATGCCTCTAACAGATTTGGAACCTCCTAAACCATCAATAGTTGATGAAGGCATATACGAATAAACCATGTAAGGAAGCATGTAAAATGGTGCCTCTCCGTAAACAATCCCTTGATAACCTAAACAATATGCAAGTGAAACATTCTTAGGAATAAGTGTAAAATATTGTCTATGAGTAAATGCTAATTTCCCAAAATTAAAACTTTCTGAAAAACTGTTAAACAATACTAACTCTGTCCATATTCCGCTCATAGGGCAAGGTTCATTATCTCTTGTATCGTAAACCAATCCTAATTTTAAGCTATTGTGCATGCCACCATCTGCTTCATTTGCATCAATTATTCCCCAATCAATATAGTCATCGTAAAGCCCATTTACATTTGGAAGCATATCTGACTCATCTTTGCCTTCATTAAGCTTATCAATTGGAACAGAACCAATATCTACATTCATAAATTCGTAACCAACAGCCCAATTTAAATTTTTTAACCCTGTACCACCTTGAAAATCAGCTTTAAAACGTAAAATATTCCGTTGGTGCTTATAATACATCCTCGATTTATAGATTGAGTCTGGTTGTGTATCGTCTCTCCATGTTTCATTGTAAATAGCATTATAGCCATTAAAACCAAAAAAATCTAATGCCTGATCCGGTAGATAACTTAAGTCGGCAGTGAGTCGTATGCCAGGAATCAAGTATTCACTATCATAAAACAAACGATAAATTCCTGAACCTTTTGTATATCTACTAACTTCTGCATATATACTGTGATAATACTTTGGAAAAACTTTCCCGTCACCATAATTATATACATTAGTTAAAACACCATACTGAAATCCAAGATCAGAGTTGTAAGATACTACGGGTAAAAGCCCAAAATTCCATCCTGTTTTTATGTCTTTATCTGCTGTTTCGTCCTGTGCAGTTATATTTGCAGCAATTACTGTAAGGACTATTAATAAAAAAATATTTTTCAAGTTCATAAGTATATATATTTTTTGAGATTCAAATATAGACATTTTGAAATTCACTCAAAGTAAATCTGAAGATTAGCTAAAAATAATTATCAACTTATTTGTATAATTATTAACTTTTATTTGTTAAAAAACAGGATAAGATTTAACATTATATTTATTCCATTATCTGTAATTGCAGGGGCTAATAAAATACTGTATATCAGGTAAATTAGTATTTGTGTTTTAATTGTTTTTAGTTTTTTGTGTCAAATTATTTTATATATTTGGTTAATCAAATTGATAATTGTGAAACACAAATACTTTACAACTCAAGTACTTACAGTTTTTCCATAAGTGCTTGTGAGTCTGGTTATTTAAATATATTTGATGTGTATGGAAAAAATATTTATTCAAAAAAAATATTTCAAGGACGTTCAATTATAAACGCTAGTTTTCTTTTACCAGGAATTTATATTGCAATACTTAACGATGGTTTTTCATTAAATTCTGCAAAAATTGTTGTCGAGCAACACTAGTTATTATTTAGTTATTTTAAATATTGGACTTATATAAATATTAAAATTAGTGAACATTACTTTAACTTTTTATATTGTTAAATTAGTGTTAATACTGATACTATACCCTGTTTTAATTAGTAATTTTACACAAAATTAAAATGTTTAATTATGAAAAAAGTCTTCTATATTATTGTAACTGCGAGTATTGCAGTATCTTGTGGAAACAAGGAATTTAAAAACATAGAGTTAGAATATCCTGAAACTAAAAAAATTGATCAAGTGGATAATTATTTTGGAATTGAGGTAGCCGACCCATATCGTTGGCTCGAAAATGATACAGCACCTGAAGTTGAGACATGGGTAAAAAAACAAAATGAAGTTACCTTTGGGTATCTCGAACAAATTCCTTTCAGAGATCAAATAAGAGAAAGATTAACGAAATTGTGGGATTACCCCAAAATTTCGGCTCCATATTTAAAAGGAGATAAATATTTCTATTATAAAAATGATGGTTTACAAAACCAAAGTGTTTTGTATTATAAAACCGATCTTGAAGGCGAAGAAACTATGTTGCTTGATCCTAACGAATTGTCTGACGACGGTACTGTTTCACTTGCTGCAACATCAGTTAGCGAAGACGGTAAATATATAGCTTATGCAATTTCAAGAGGTGGAAGCGATTGGAGAGAAATTTATGTGCGTAATATTGAAACCTTAGAAGATACTGACGATGAAATCAAGTGGGTAAAATTTTCAGGAATTTCTTGGTTAAACGACGGCTTCTTCTATAGCAAATATCCAACACCCGAAAAAGGAAAAGAATTGTCGGCTGTTAACGAAAACTGTAAAATTTATTATCACGAAATTGGTACTCCCCAGTCTAGTGATGTCTTAGTTTACGAAGATTTGGATAATCCAAGAAGAGGTTTTTCTGCCGGAGTTACTGATGATAATGAATACCTAATTATTTCTGCTACCGAATCAACTTCAGGAAATGCCTTCTACTTTAAGTCTTTAAATAGCGAACAAGATGAAATTCATAAAGTTGTAGATGATTTCGAAAACGATTATTTTGTTATAGACCACATTGATGGGAAATTTTATGTAATAACTAATTATGATGCACCAAAGTATAAACTAATAGCTATTGATACAGAGAACTATAAACCTGAAAATTGGACTGATGTAATTGCGGAAGCCGATGGTGTTCTCGAAAGTGTAAATATCTTCAATGATAAGATTATAGCCCGCTATATGATTGATGCTCACTCAGTTGTGAAGGTTTATGATATAGAAGGGAATTATTTATATGATATAGATTTGCCAGTATTAGGTTCGGTTAGTGGTTTCGGAGGGAAACGTCATCATACCGAAACTTTCTTTACTATAACATCATTTATAACTCCTGCTACTGTATATCGCTACGATATCACAAACAATACATACGAACTCTATCAAGAATCTCAAATTGATTTTGATGCAGCAGATTACGAAACGAAACAAATATTCTATAAATCAAAAGATGGAACAGAAATCCCCATGTTTATTGTACATAAAAAAGGTATAGCTCTTGATGGTAACAATCCAACTTTACTATATGGATATGGAGGCTTTAATGTTTCTCTAACACCCTATTTTAGTGTAGTTAGATTGACTTGGTTAGAACAAGGTGGAGTTTTTGCAATGCCAAATTTGCGTGGAGGTGGAGAATATGGTGAAACATGGCACAAAGCTGGAATTCTTACGAAAAAGCAAAATGTATTCGATGACTTTATTGCTGCTGCTGAATATTTAATCGATAAAAAATATACAAATCCCGAAAGATTGGCAATCCAGGGTGGATCTAATGGTGGATTATTGGTCGGTGCTGTTGTAAATCAACGACCTGAATTGTTTGCCGTAGCACTTCCCGCTGTTGGGGTAATGGATATGCTTAGATATCACTTGTTTACTATTGGTAGATATTGGGCAACAGATTATGGAACTAGTGAGGATAGTAAACAAATGTTCGAATACTTATATGCCTATTCTCCTTTGCATAATATTAAAAAGGATATAGATTATCCCGCCGTTTTAGTTACAACTGCCGATCACGACGACAGAGTTGTTCCTGCTCATTCTTTTAAATATATTGCAAGCTTACAAGAAAAACATACAGGAGAAGCTCCTACTTTAATACGAATTGACACAAAAGCAGGTCATGGAGCCGGAAAACCAACCGATAAAGTTATTCAAGAATATGCAGATTTATATGCATTTACTTTTTATAATTTAAAATTTACTCCATTATTCAATTAATTGTAAATATTATATCATAAAAAAAATATTTTAGAAGTAATTCCCATAAGTTTTGTGGGAATTACTTATTTTTACCCGCATGTTAAGATTTTTAGTTATAGAGGGAAATATTGGTGCAGGTAAAACCTCATTATCTAAGATGATAGCAAGAGATCGTAATGCAAAACTTGTACTTGAGCGTTTCGCCGATAATCCGTTTTTACCAAAATTTTACAAAAATCCTGATCAATACGCATTCCCCCTAGAAATGTCTTTTCTTGCCGACAGATATAATCAGCTCAAAAGTGATTTAAGCATGCCGGATATTTTTTCAAATTTGGTTGTAGCCGACTACTATTTTAATAAATCACTAATATTTGCACAAAATACACTTAAAGATGATGAACTAATTTTATATCGGCAGTTTTTTGATATTGTATATGCTCGTCTCCCTAAACCGGATTTATATGTTTATTTAAATATTAGTACAGAACGACTGATTAAACAAATTTATAAACGAGGACGAGACTACGAAAGTAATATTTCAGCAAAATATCTTAAAAATATTCAAGAAGGATATTTTACTTATTTTAAACAACAAAATGAGTTTCCTGTTGTAGTAATAAATGCCGAAAACATTGATTTCGTGTGCAATAAGACTGATTATAAAACCTTGTTGGATGTGATTTTTAATAAAACTTACGAGATTGGAATTAACAGAGTTACATTATAAATATTGAGAAAGTTATGTTTTAGTGTTTTTATTATTAAAAAACATTATTATTTTTGCAGTATATTTACAAATTAAAGTATTTAAGAATTATAAATTTTATTAAAACTATACAATTATGAAAAAAGTGCTTTACATCTTTATCGCCATTGCGCTGGTATTTTCATTTTCATCGTGTAACGGACTTAAAAAGATGATGGAAGATGCCGAGGATATTAATTACAAAATAGAACCCGAAGTGTTAGAAATGCACGGCGGAGAAGTTGAAGTTAAAATATCAGGACAATTTCCCGAAAAATATTTTAACAAAAAAGTTCAAGCCGAAGTAACTCCGGTTCTCGTTTACGAAGGTGGAGAAAAAGCTTTATCTCCTGTTTATGTTCAAGGAGAAAAAATCGAAGGTAATGGTACAGTAATTCAGTATCAACCAGGTGGACAATTTTCTTATACAGATAAGTTTGACTTTGTTGATGAAATGATGGTGTCAACTTTAGAGATTAGAATTAAAGCAAGTAAAGGCAGTAAAGAAGTAGAATTTGATCCCGAACCAATTGCTAAAGGTGTTGTTGCTACTCCTAAATTAGTTGAAACTTACGCAAAGACTAAAGCAGGTGATGATAAATTCGTAAAAGATATTGCTGATAAACAATTAGCAGTAATTTATTACGATAAAAATCAAGGAAACATAAAACATTCAGAACTTACTAAAGATGATGTTAAAGCTTTAGAAGATTATATCAAAATTGCTAACGAAAACGAACGTAGAGAATTTAACAATATTGAAGTAAAAGCTTATGCTTCTCCTGAAGGTTCTCAAGAAATTAACACAAAAGTATCGGGAGATAGAGCAAAATCAGCTCAAGGTATGCTTGACAAAAAGCTTAAAGAAGTAGAAGAAGCAGAAAATGACGATTTTGTTGAAGCTGAAACAACCGTTGAAGACTGGGACGGATTCAAAAAAATGGTTCAAGAATCTGATTTGGCCGAAAAAGATATGATTTTACGTGTTGTTCAAATGCATAGCGATCCTGCTCAAAGAGAAGAAGAATTACGAAAAATGACTAAAACATTCGATGAACTAGAAGATGTTATTCACCCACAACTTCGCCGTTCCGAAATAGCTGTTAACATTACATTAATTGGTCATTCAGATAATGAAATTAAAGAACTTTACGAAAACGATACTGATAGCCTTACACAAGAAGAGCTACTGTATGTTGCTACATTATACGAAGACCTAAACAAAAAACTTGAAATCTATACAGCTTATACCGAAAAATACAACAAAGACTGGAGAGGTTTCAATAATGTTGGGGTAATACAATACGAATTAAATAATATTGATGCAGCTAAAACAGCTTTAGAAAAAGCTAAAAGTTTAGATGCTAATGCTACAGTTGCTAATAACCTCGGTAATGTTGCATTATTAGAGAATGATATAGAAGCTGCTATGGAATATTTTGAAACAGCTACTGGTGTAAACGAAGCTAGTTACGGCCTTGGTATAATTAATATTAAAAAAGGTGTTTATGGACAAGCCGTTGACTATTTTGGAGACGATTGTTCATTCAATGCCGGTCTTGCTAAATTATTAAACGGCGACACAGATGGAGCTATTGCTGCTGTTGATTGTGCTACCGATGATAATCCTAAAAATTATTACCTAAAGGCTATTGCTTATGCTCGTAAAGCAAATAAAGATGAGGTTATGAATAATCTCCGTAATGCTTGTGGTAAAGACCCAGTCTTAAAATCTTATGCAGCTAAAGATATGGAATTCCATATGTATTTCGATGATCCTACATTCAAAGAGATTGTTAAATAAAATATTGAAATATTTTTTAAAAGCGGCTCAATTATAACAACTGAGCCGCTTTTTTTTATAATTTTATGTTATGATACATTTAGTAATTGCCGGACCTCCCGGCTCAGGTAAAGGTACTCAGGCTCAACTAATTGCCGAAAAGTACGGGCTAACACATATTTCAACTGGTGCAGTGTTACGCGATGCTATTAACAAAGGTTCTGTATTAGGAAGATTAGCAAAAACAAAAATAGAACACGGTGAATTTGTATCCGACGATGTTGCCAAAAGAATTATTGAAGAATTTCTTCAAGAGAATCAAGAAGCTAAGGGATTTATTTTCGATGGCTACCCTAGAACTATTGTGCAAGCTCAAATGTATGACGAAATGATTAACTCATTAAATGCAAACCTGTCGGGATTTATTCTGCTTGATGTTGACAAAAATATAATTATTGAAAGATTGCTGGCACGTGCAAAAGTTAGTAAACGTGCCGATGATGCTGATTTGGGAGTTATTATGCATAGAATCGAAATATATAATCAACGAACCCTCCCTTTAATTGAGTATTACGATAAAAAAGATGTGTTATATAAAATTAGTGGTAACGAAACAATAGAAGTAGTGTTTACTAAAATTTGCGATGTAATTGATAAAATAATTAACTAATGGGAAATTCAAATTTTGTTGATTATGTGAAAATCTTTTGCCGTTCGGGCAAAGGCGGAGCAGGTTCGAGGAGTATGCGTCGCGAAAAATACGTCCCTAAAGGTGGTCCCGATGGTGGAGATGGTGGAAGAGGAGGACATATTATTTTAAGAGGTAATCAACAATTCTGGACGCTTTTACACCTTAAATATCATAAGCACATATTTGCTGAACATGGACAAGCGGGAAGTAGTGCATTAAAATCAGGCGCTAATGGTAAAGACGAAATTATTGAAGTGCCACTAGGAACTATTGCACGAATTGCTGAAACTAACGAAATAATCGCCGAAATTACCGAAGACGGTCAAGAGGTAATTATCCTCGAAGGAGGAAAAGGTGGACTTGGTAATAACCATTTTAAATCTTCTACAAATCAAACTCCTAGATACGCTCAACCCGGAATACCTTCAATCGAAATGTGGATAATTTTGGAGCTGAAAGTTTTAGCTGATGTCGGCTTAGTTGGTTTCCCAAATGCAGGTAAATCAACTTTGTTGTCCGTAATTTCTGCTGCAAAACCCAAAATCGCTGATTACGAATTTACAACTTTAAGACCTAATCTTGGAATTGTTTCGTATCGCGATAACCAATCTTTTGTAGTGGCTGATATACCTGGTATAATTGAAGGTGCAGCCGAAGGAAAAGGACTAGGTCATAGGTTTTTAAGGCATATAGAACGAAACTCTGTTCTTCTGTTCATGGTACCATCCGATTGCAAAAGTATAAAAAAACAGTATGCAATTTTACTCGATGAGCTTAAAAGGTATAATCCAGAACTTTTAGATAAACAAAGAGTTCTTGCTATTACAAAATCTGATTTATTAGACGATGAACTTACACAATTAATAAAAAAGGAACTACCAAAAGATATTACACATATATTTATATCCTCTGTGGCTCACAAGGGATTGAACAATCTGAAAGATATTCTATGGCAAAAACTACAATCATTTGATTTCGATATTTAAATATTTGGAAAATATAGACAAAGAATTATTTCTTTTCTTAAATGGCTTAAACCGAGATGGTTTAGACCAGATTGTGTTTTTTATTTCTTCACATTGGTTTTGGCTTCCGGTTGTAACAGTTATTTTAGTTTTAATAATTAGAAAATATAAAAAACATGCATGGTTGCCTATTTTAGTAATAATTTTTACTTATATTTTTACAGAACAAGTAACAAATTTTGTTAAATATGCAGTAGAACGTTTTAGACCTACACATAATACCGACATCTCTCATCTGGTACATATTGTAAATAACTATAAAGGGGGAGTTTATGGCTTCTTTTCAGGTCATGCTGCAAATAGTTTCGGACTTGCTTTGATTTCGGCTTTATTTATTAAAAATAAATACTATACAATCGCTATTATATTGTGGGCTATAATTGTTTCTTATAGTAGAATTTATTTAGGGGTTCACTATCCTTCTGATATTTTTGCAGGTGCTTTGTTTGGTGTAATGGCTGCCTTGATATTTTATCGTATTTGGAAAATTTTATGCCATAAATTAATCAAAAGTGTTGATACTAAAGATAAGTGATTTCAAAAGATAAGATTATTTCTCACTATATTATTGCTTTATTATAAG
>ERZ795048.632-NODE-632-length-36182-cov-110.390594_pt1 | contig 36182 bp, 19 predicted proteins | sample MGYA00375132_ERZ795048 | MGnify/ENA primary metagenome ERZ795048 (study PRJEB30177, sample SAMN05720225) | activated sludge metagenome | isolation source: Anaerobic digester | place: Hong Kong | collected 2014-12-17 ... | reverse complement strand
CTGGATACGGCACCTGCCTGTCCTGAATTGGTTGTGATCTGCATCCCGGCCACTTTTCCGTTAAGAGCATTTTCGAAGGAAAGTGTAGCCACATCTTGTATGGCCTCGCTCCTGACTACGGAAGCCGCCCCGGTATAAGTCCCTTTTCTGGCAGTACCGTAGGCTACCACCATTACTTCTTCCAGGGCCAGGGCATCAGGTGTCATGGATACATTGACTACATTCCTGCCGTTGACAGGTACCTCTACGGTAGTATAGCCAATGTAGGAAAGTACAAGCACTGCATTTTCCGGGCAACGTTCCAGGACGAAATTCCCGTCAATGTCTGTGTTCGTTCCGAGTCCTCTTTCTCCCTGAATAAGGATAGTCACAAAGGGAAGAGGAGAACCGTCTTCTGAAGAAGTTACCTTGCCGGTAACCCTTGTTTGTGCAAAAACAGATGATGCTATCATAACTGCCAGCACAAAGAAAATTGATTTCTTCATGAAAATTTGGTTAGGTTAGTATTAAGGGTTTATAATAAATGTAACAACGCTCAAAAGCAAAGATAAAAAACAATTTTAACAGAACAAGAGCGCATTTGCTTTTAATTCTTACTAAATAAAGGTATTTTTGTCACAAAATATTAATAAAAATTCTTTATGTATATACATACTGTTTCCTCTTCCCAGGTAGGGCTCAATACGTTGGGAAAAATCGTATCCGGTGATGTTCGTTTGGAAATATCACCGGAATCCATGAACCGTATATCCGCATGCAGGCAATACCTTGACAATAAAATGCGTGTTCCCGGAGAATTGATATACGGAGTGAACACGGGCTTTGGTGCTTTGTATAATGTGGCCATAGGGACACGGGAACTGGAACAATTGCAGAAAAACCTGGTAATGTCCCATGCTTGCGGCGCAGGTGACCAGGTGCCGAAAGAAATAGTACGACTGATGCTTTTTTTAAAGATACAGTCACTGTCGTACGGCTATTCCGGTGTACAAACGGAAACGGTAATACGTTTAAAAGATTTTTTCAACCAGGGAATATATCCGGTTGTATATGAGCAGGGTTCTCTGGGAGCCTCGGGAGATCTGGCCCCACTGGCTCATTTGTCTTTGCCTTTGATAGGTATGGGTGAAGTAGAATACCAGGGGAAAAGAATGACCGGTGAAGAATTGAACCGGACGATGGGATGGGACCCTATAAAATTGCAATCCAAGGAAGGACTGGCCCTCTTGAACGGGACCCAGTTCATGTCTGCCTACGGATTGTGGTCATTGATACAGGCAAAAAGACTTTCAAAACAGGCCGACATGATCTGTGCCTTGTCTCTGGATGCATACGATGGCAGAATTGAACCTTTCACAGAAGATGTTCACAGTGTACGTCCTCACGACGGTCAGAAAAAAACAGCAGCTGACATAAGCATGTTCCTGGAAGGAAGTGAATTGATTGCCAGGCCAAAAGAACATGTTCAGGATCCGTATTCTTTCCGGTGCACACCCCAGGTACACGGGGCTACCAAGGATTGCATTGAATATGTGACTAAAGTCCTGGTAACGGAAATGAACTCGGCAACGGACAATCCCACCATATTTCCCAATCTGGACAAGATCGTATCTGCCGGCAATTTTCACGGTCAGCCATTGGCGCTGGCACTTGATTTTCTGGCTATTGCAATAGCCGAACTGGGCAGCATTTCTGAGCGCCGGACCAATCAACTGGTGTTGGGCAAGCGGGGACTGCCTCCTTTCCTGGTGGCTAAGCCCGGCTTGAACAGCGGTTTCATGATTCCGCAATATACGGCTGCCTCCATTGTCAGCCAGAACAAGCAATTGTGTACCCCTTCGTGTGTAGATTCCATTGATTCTTCGCAGGCCCAGGAAGACCACGTAAGTATGGGAGCCAATTCCGCCCTTAAATGTTACAGGGTGATGAACAATGTTCAACGGGTTCTGGCTATTGAACTGTTCAATGCATCCCAGGCACTTGAATTCAGAAGGCCTGCCCGGACTTCTCCCCGGCTGGAAAAAATTGTGACCGCTTTTCGCCGTCACGTTCCTTTTGTGGAAGATGACACGGTGCTTTACCCATACATTCACAAAGCTGAAAATTTTCTGAAAAATGAGTGGTATTCTGATTGAAAATATCCGACAACTGGTACAGATCAGACAGGATCCACAGGATAAAAACCGCCATTTTTGTGCCGGGAAAGACATGGCACGGCTTCCTTATATTGATAATGCCTGGTTGTATATACGGAATGGCCTGATAGACGGATTCGGCCCCATGGATACATGTCCCTACAAGGAGGATGTTCCTGTTGGAACAAAGATCCTGGATGCCACCGGCCGGTGTGTTTTTCCTTCTTTTTGCGACTGCCACACCCATCTGGTTTTTGCGGGAAGCCGTGAACAGGAATTCTCGGACAAGCTCCACGGGCTCACATACACGGAAATAGCAGCGCGCGGAGGCGGGATTTTAAACTCGGCAAGGTTGCTGCAAAATACCTCTGAAGACGAATTATTCCGCCAGACTCTGGAACGGGCCAAAGAACTGATCCGTTTTGGCACGGGCGCTGTAGAAATCAAAAGCGGTTACGGGCTTACTGTTGAAGACGAATTGAAAATGTTGCGTGTCGTTCGCAGAATCGCAGAAACAACCCCTTTGACGGTGAAAGCCACTTTTCTGGGGGCTCATGCCCTTCCTCAGGAATATAAAGGCAGACAGTCTGAGTACGTTGATCTTATTGTGAAAGAAATGATCCCCAGGGTAGCACAGGAAAACCTGGCTGAGTATGTAGACGTTTTTTGTGAAACCGGGTTTTTTACGGTTGCAGATACGGAAAGAATCTTCACGGCTGCCCTGAAACACGGATTGCGTCCAAAAGTACATGCCAACCAAATGGATTTTTCGCAAGGCGTACAGACAGGGGTGGCTTACGGAGCCATTACGGTGGATCATCTGGAGCATACGGGCCCTGAAGAATGGGACGTCCTGGCCGGATCGGATACAATGCCCGTGTTATTACCGGGGTCCACGTTTTACCTGGAAATGGATTATGCTCCTGCCAGGGAGATGATATCCCGGGGGTTGCCCATAGCTATTGCTTCCAATTACAATCCCGGGTCCTGTCCCGCCGGGAACTTGCAATTCATGATGCTGCTGGCTTGCCTGAAAATGAAAATGACACCGGCAGAAACTGTCAATGCTGTTACCCTTAACGGGGCACACGCCATGGATCTTTCATTCAACCTGGGATCCATTGCCGTTGGTAAAATGGGCAATGTGTTTATTACAAAACCCATACCTTCGTATGAGTATTTTATGTATGCTTTTACAAGTCCTTTAGTAGAAACAACAATTTTAAACGGAAAAATTACAGAGTTATGATTTTTTCAGCATCACAACAATTCACAACTTTATTAGGGTTATTGACCATAGTGCCTTCCGGCCACGGAGCTGTATGTTTCATGCTGGAAGAAACGGTCATTTACGTAGATCCCTATTCGGCCACAACCGATTACAGCGGATATCCCAAAGCGGATATCGTGTTTTTCACTCACGATCATCAGGATCATTACGACGTGAAAGCTCTTAAACACCTGGTTACCCCGCAGACCGTGTTTGTGGGACCTGAATGTATGGAACAGCATCTGAAACTGGAGAAAATGCTTCGCAACGGGGACTCCTTTACCTGGAAAGGGATTGAGGTGAAAGCGGTTCCTGCCTATAACATCATCAATAAGAGACAGGACGGGAATCCATTCCATCCAAAAGGCTACGGTAACGGGTACCTGTTTACGTTCGGGGATTTCAAAGTATACCTGGCCGGTGATACCGAACTGATCCCTGAAATGGAAACATACGGACCTGTTGATGTGGCCATTTTACCCAAAAACCTGCCTTACACCATGAGTGACGACCAGTTTATACAAGCCATCAAGGTGATAGGGGCTCCGGTGGTCTATCCGGTACATTATTTTGAACTGGATAAAGAAAAACTGGAACAGGCAGTAGGAGATAAAGTACGATTAATATACCAGTAATTATATGAAAATAATTGAATGTGTCCCGAATTTTTCCGAAGGAAGGGACAAACAGGTTATTGCCCGCATAGGGGATGCCATATCCGCAGTGGAAGGAGTTAAATTGTTGAATGTAGATCCGGGTGCAGCCACAAACCGTACCGTTATGACTTTTGCCGGGGAACCGGAAGCAGTTGTGGAAGCCGCATTTCAGGCCATAAAAACGGGTGCCGGTTCCATCGATATGCGCAGGCATCACGGGGAACATCCCCGGATAGGGGCTACGGATGTTTGTCCCCTGATCCCCGTATCCGGTGTGACCATGGAAGAAACCGTTGAATATGCCAGGCAGCTGGCACGCAGGGTGGGGGAAGAACTGGAGATTCCCGTATATTGTTACGAAGAGGCTGCATTCACTGATAAACGCAAGAATCTTGCGGTGTGCCGGTCGGGAGAATACGAAGGATTACAGGCGAAACTCAAAGATCCCGAATGGAAACCGGATTTCGGACCGGTGGCGTTTTCAGAAAAAGTGGCCGCATCCGGTTTGACAGTTATAGGTGCCCGGGATTTTTTGATAGCCGTTAATTTTAACCTCAATACCACATCGGTTCGCCGGGCCAATGCCGTATCGTTTGATGTACGTGAAAAAGGCCGGAAAGTAATGAAAGACGGAGAAGAAACCTGGCAACCCGGTACCCTTAAGCATTGTAAAGCCATAGGATGGTTTATCAAGGAGTACGGCATTGCACAGGTATCCATGAACCTTACCAACATACGGGTCACTCCTTTACACGTAGCTTTCGACGAGGTCTGCGACAAAGCGGCCCGGCGCGGAATGCGTGTGACCGGGACAGAACTGGTAGGACTGGTTCCCAAAAGCGCGCTGGTAGAGGCCGGCAAGTATTTTTTGAAAAAACAACAACGGTCCCTGGGCCTGCCCGAAGAAGAAATCATCCGGATTGCCATAAAATCCATGGGCCTGGAAGACCTGGGACCATTTGATCCTAAAACAAGAGTTCTGGAGTATCTTTTGGAAGAGGAAACCGCCCAAAAAGGCCTTTGTGCCTTGACCTGCCGCGAATTTGCCCTGGAAACCGCCTCTGAATCACCTGCCCCGGGAGGAGGATCTGTGGCTGCTTATATGGGTGCCCTGGGCGCGTCACTGGGAACGATGGTGGCCAATCTTTCTTCGCACAAACGCGGATGGGATGAAAAGTGGGAATATTTCTCCGATTGGGCCGGGAAGGGGCAAGTCCTTCTTGCCGAGTTGCTTCACCTGGTGGATGAAGATACGCTATCTTACAACAAAGTCATGGAAGCTTTTTCCCTTCCCCGGGACACCGAGGATGCCAAAAATGAACGAAAAGCGGCTATCCAGCAGGCCACTTTGTATGCGGCGCAGGTACCCCTGAAAACCATGAAAACCGCAATCCGGGTATTTGATATCCTGGAAGCCATGATCCTGGAAGGGAATCCCAATTCGGTGACCGATGCGGGAGTGGGAGCCCCCGCAATCCTGGCGGCTGTCAAGGGTGGGTACCTGAATGTTTTAATCAATGTTTCCGGGCTCAGTGACAAGGAAAAAGCCGCCTCTTTGAAGGAAGAAGCGCAAAAGATCCTCGATTTTGCAATAGAACGGGAGAACGATCTATGGGGAAAAGTAATCTTAAAACTACATGAATCATGAAGATTTTGTTTGTTTTATTAATGATAAATTTGTCTTTAGGTATGACTAATGCACAAGACATCAGGCTCCCTGAACCCCAAAAAACGGGAGGGATGCCTTTGATGGAAGCCTTGAATCGCAGACAAAGCACTCGGGAAATGTCCGATAGGGAGATACCGCTGAACACTTTGTCGGATCTGTTATGGGCTGCACAGGGAGTGAACCGGGAAGACGGAAAACGTACTGCACCTTCAGCCATGAATATGCAGGAAATTGACGTATATGTCTATATGCCCGGGGCAGTGTACCTGTATGTTCCCGGTGAACATATGTTGAAGCATATTGCTGACGGGGATTTCAGGGAAGAAACCGTTCGGCAGCCGTTTGCCCAAAAAGCACCCCTTGTTTTGGTATATGTAGCAAATTATGAAAAGATGCAGCGGCTGGACCAGGATCAAAAAATTTTCTACGGTGCAACAGATGCCGCTTTCATAAGTCAGAACGTATACCTTTTTTGTGCGCAGGAGAAGCTAAATACGGTAGTCCTGGGCATGATAGACCGGGAGGCAATAAAAGAAAGGATTGGTTTTAACGGGAAAGCACAATTGGGGCAGATAATAGGTTACCCTATACCCCGCTGAATGAACTGAATCCCCCGTCAACAGGCAATACCACGCCTGTGATAAAACTTGCCTCATCTGAACACAGGAATTGAACAGCTCCATTGAGTTCGGTAATGTCACCAAACCGTTTCATGGGGGTACGGGCCAGCACCTTGCGGCTTCTTTCGGTAAGGCTTCCGTCCGGATTCAGTAAGACTGCCCTGTTTTGGTCACCTATGAAGAAACCCGGGGCAATGGCGTTAACCCTTATTTTTTCGCTGAATTTTAAAGCCATTTCCATGGCCATCCATTGTGTAAAATTAATGATGCCGGTTTTGGCTACCGAATAACCCAAAACACGTGTAATGGCAGAATAGGCGGCCATTGATGAAATGTTGATCACAGATCCGGATCCCTTTTCAGCCATGATCTTTCCTACGGCAAGGGTCGGATAGACGGTTCCGTTCAGGTTCAGATCGGTAACTTTTTTCCAGTCCTCTATATTCATGTCAAAGACGGTTTGATCTTCTCTGAGTGTAGCTCCGGGAAGGTTCCCTCCGGCTACATTTATCAGGATATCTATGGTTCCCCACTGGTCAACAATCGCCTTGGTGGTTGCTTCAAGTTTGACAAGATCAAGAACATCACTCACAAAACCCATGGCCTGGCCTCCTGAGGAACACATCATTTTAACTGCATCGTCAAGGGGTTCTTTCCGGATGTCCAGGGCAGCTACTTTGGCTCCCTGAAGGGCAAAATGTTTGGCGAGGCTTCCTCCGAGCACTCCTCCGGCTCCGGTTATTACTGCAACTTTGTCTTTTATGCTGAAAATTGTTTTCATGGTATTGTGTTTTTATTTATTCATATATTTGATTGCTTCCATCATTCCCGACAACTCTGCCAGAGCTTTCATCCTGCCGTAAAAAGAGTATCCCGGATTGTATATATTGTTATCAATATCGGATAACATAAGCGGTCCGTGATCCGGTCGCATGGGAATGGGATAACAGCCGGGATCTTCTTTCCTCCTTCGTTTTTCTTCTTCCAGGAATATCCGGATTACTTCCACCAGGTGTCCGCGTCCGGACAGGTGGTCAGACTCGGCAAAATTCCTGTTTTCAAACACATTGGTGCTTCTTAGATGCACAAAATGTGTCCGTTTGGCGTAACGGGCAGCCAATGCGGGGACGTCGTTGTGGATGCCCGAACTAAGCGAACCGGCACAGAATGTCAGTCCGTTTTGCGGAATATCTACGCATTTCAGCAACCAGTCAAGACCTTCCTGTCCTGTCACTATACGGGGCAGACCCAGCACGGGAAAGGGGGGATCGTCGGGATGGATGCACATACGAATGTTATGTTTAATCAGCACAGGTGCAATGACTGACATAAAGTGTTGAAAATGATTCCTCAGCTGTTCTTTGTTCACTCCTTCATAGCGGGCCAGCAACTTTGTGAATAATTCTACCGGCTGCTTGTCTTTTTCCGAAAAATTCCCGCTGACGAATCCCTGTGTCTTAATGATGATATTATGTATTAACTTTTCTTCTTCTGCAGGAGTAATCGTTTTTCGTATTTTTTCAGTTTCCAGGCGTATACTTTCCGGGTATTCCTCCAATGCTCCTTTCCGTTTCAGAATATAGCAATCAAAATAGGCAAACCGGGCATAATCAAAATACAAAGACAAAGTCCCGTCCGGATTAGGTCTGTAAAGATCTGTACGGATCCAGTCAATAACCGGCATGAAATTATAGCAAACGGTATGGATCCCTTCCATTGCCAGATTTTCCAGGGATGTGCAATAATTTCTCAGATGCCTGTCATTTTCACCGGCAGCCAGTTTTATGTCTTCAGTAACAGGGAGACTTTCCACTACCGACCATCTGAGTCCTTCCGATTCAATCAGACGCCTCCTTTTTTGTATTTCGTGCCTGCTCCATACTTCTCCGTTCGGGATGTGATGCAAAGCGGTCACAATACCTTCCACTCCAATTTGTTTAAGGTGTTTGAGAGGGATACTATCACCGGGGCCAAACCACCGCCATGTTTTTTCCATAAATTGTATATGCTATTCGTTTGTGTTCCCGTATTCCCGGGGACTTACACCAAAATAATCCTTAAAAGCTGCCGAAAAATGAGAAAGATTTGAGAACCCGGTTGCATAGGCTGCTTCCGACACATTCATTTTTTTACAACGAATCAGCTCGGCGGCTCTTTTCAATCTCATGGACCTTATATAGTCACTGGCGGAAAGTTGCGTCAGTTCTTTCAGTCTACGATGCAAATGTACCCGGCTGATTCCAATTTCCACGGCAAGTGTTTCAACCCGGAACGTGTTGTCCGAGATACGTTCCTTAATGATCCTGTTGACTTTTTCAAGCAACAGCTCATCGGCAGATTTAATTTCTTTCAGATCTTTTATTTCTTCAGCTCTAGTGGTGCCGGTCAGAGAGGCCTTTGTCCTTTCCCTGTTTTCCATCAATGATTGCAATGTGGAGATCAACAATTGAATATTGAATGGTTTGACCACATACGCTTCCGCTCCGCTTTCCGTCCCCATGAGAATGTCTTCTTCTTTGGAGCAGGCACTTACCAGAATCACTGGTATATGGTGAACATTGCTGTTAGTTTTTATTTTGCGGCAAAGTGTGATACCGTCCATATGAGGCATGATTATGTCTGTCAGTACCAGGTCGGGTTTTTGCGTAAGTATGAATTTGTGTGCTTCTGCCCCGTCCGAACATTCGTCTACATGATAAAAAGGTTCCAGTTCCTGCCTCAGGTATTTTCTGATTTCCGGATCGTCATCTACTATTAATAAATGGTATTTCGTCCTGGTCCTTGGTTTTTTTGTCTTGTGTTCCCGGGCATCTTCCAGTTCCTGTTCTTCTTTACGTTCTTTGGCAAAAGCATACAATTGATCCCGCGGGATATAATTATCATCAATTTCTTCTTTTTTCAGATGGTCTTTCCCCAGGGGAAGGATCAGGACAGCCGATGTGCCGGGCCCGTCTTGGTTGCCTTTTACTTCAATGGTACCGTGCAGCAGGGTCATCAGGGCCCTGGAGAGGTGGAGGCCGATTCCGGTACCGTAATTGTTTTTGACCAGGGGATTGTCCACCTGGTAAAAACGTTCAAATATTTTTTCTGTCTGTGACTGATCAATACCAATTCCATTGTCTTTTATTATAACAGCTGCCTTGTTCCCGTTTTCAAGTAACATTGCTCTGACCTGTATTTGCCCTCCGTCGGGGGTGAATTTAAAGGCATTGGAAAACAGATTCATCATGACTTTATCGAAATTTTCCGGATCCAGCCAAATATTCAGCCGCGACATTTCATGCTCGAAACTTACAGTCATGTTCCTTTTTTCTGCCTGGTAACGGAATGTCTGGATGATATCATAGATGAATCCAATAAGGTCTGTTTCCCGGAATTTGAGAACCAGCTGCCCCTTGTCAATTTTTCGAATATCCATCATTTGATTGATAAGGCGTAAAATGCGGTGTGCATTTCTGTACATGAGTCTGTATGTGTCGGCCCTGGGATCATGAGCAGCGTCGCGTAAAAATTTTTCGAGCGGATTTATAATCAAGGTTATTGGAGTCCGGACTTCGTGTGAGATATTCATGAAATATTGCAACCGTGCTTCCTGGATTTCTTCTTCCCTTTCTTTGCGGGCCATTTCCTGCTTGTGACGCCATTGCATGAAAATATAGGAGGAGATCAGTGTGATTAGAATAAGACCTCCGATTGTGTACAACATATACATCCAACGTGTCTGGTGCCAGGGTGGGGCAACATGAAGTCTGATCTCCCTGATTGGGCTGAATTGTTGATTTTCTACCGCTCGAACCCTAAAGAGGTAATCGCCGGGACTCAGGTTGGTAAAATGAATAAGATTGCTGCCCTGGGGAGTGCGGATCCATTCGTTGATGATAGGCTCTAACAGGTATTCGTACCTGATATGTTCCGGATGCAGGTATTTGAAGCAGGTAACTTCGAATCCCACCATATTGTCGTTATAGGCAACATCCAGGTGCCCGTTTTCTTTGGATGACCGGGGAAGTGCTACCGGGTTGTTGAAGATCCTGTAATTGATAAGATGTACATTCAGATTGGCTGATTTTTCGCGGATCTGTTCGGGCATAAATCCTGTCACTCCCGCAATGTTCCCGAAATACAAGCGCCCTTTGGAAGATCGGGTGACGGCATTTCTGGAAAATTCATTTTCTTCAATGCCGTCAGAATCGGAATATACAGTAAAAGACGTCTTGTCTGTTTCCAGCCGTGCCAGACCTGCATGGGTGCTCATCCAGATAGTTCCTTCAAAATCCACAGCCAAACCACATATAACATTTGAAGGCAGACCGTCCACAGTCCTGAAGGAAGAAAAAATGCCTGAACTTTTATCGTAACGTACCAGACCGTCAATTGTTCCCGCCCAGACAGATCCGTCCGGGGCTTCTGTGATTGTATAAACCACTGAACTCAGATAATTGGAGGCAACTCCTTCTGCAGGGTTTATACAGGTAAGTCCTTTGAACGTACCCACCCATACCAGTCCAAAACTGTCTATAAACAAGGTGTTGATCCAGTTGTTGTTTATTTCATCAGGGTCTGTATTGGTATCTGAAGAAGAATAATAATGGCGGATCAGGCTTCCTGAAGAAGGATCCACATGATATACCCCATGTCCCCATGTACCAATCCATAATGTGTTGTCTTTTCCCGGAGTTATAGCTCCAACAGCAACATTGTACCGCAAGGCCTTCTGTCCCAGCAGATCGTTTCTATAAGAAAAACGTCCGGTATGCATGTCCAGTACACCTATACCGTTAATATAAGAACCTATCCAGAGATTATCATTGGAATCGGGGCACAAGCTCATGATTGTGGCCGGAAAATGAGATCCGGGCTGATCTGAAGGCGGTAAATGCAGCAAAGTAAAGCCTTCCGGGTCCACCTGGTATAAGCCGTCACCATCTGTTCCTACCCACAGGTTGTCGTTTTGGTCACAAGCCAGAGACATAACGCAGGATGAACCAATATTGTTGTATTGGTAGGAACGGGATCCGTAATAGGTAAAGCCGGAGGGATTGGAAGGACTTACGTATACGCCTTTTTGAAAAAGACCCATCCAAAGATTGCCGTCTTTGTCTTCCATCAGACAATGCACTTTTGTCCGGGTAAGATCCATCAGAGTGGAATAGGAGGGATAATCCCTGACCTGATGCTGCTCCCTGTCATAATACTTCAACCCTTTCCCGTCGGTTCCTATCAGGATCCTGTTATTTGAATCTGCAAGCAGTGATTTAACCGGAAGACTTTTTGTGCCGTTTTCATAGGGTATGTGTTCCAGGCATTCTTTTACAGGATCATAGCGAAACATCCCGAAAGCCAGGGATCCAAGAAAAATTGTGCCTTGTTTGTCGTGACAAAAAGCCGCAATTTCTCCTGAGTCTTCATATCCTTCCTGGAAAGGGATTTTGTTAAGTGTCCCGTTTATACTGTTGTATTTCCATACACTGCCTTCCCGTAAACTCAGCCATAGGTTCCCTTTGGGGTCTTCGTAAAGTGTAGTTAAAAAATCACTATCCAGTGAATCGGTCAACCGTTTGTGGAATAAGGTATTTTCTCTGTTGGAAGCAGGCAGAACAAAACATCCCTGACCGGACGTGGCAATCCATAGATCCCCGTTCCGTGTTTCAAGGATCTTCATAATATGAGGATAAGCACGTGCTGACCCGTTATAAAGGGGAATTTCCTCAAAACTGTCGGTGTCGGGAATGTAACGCTGCAATCCGTTGAGGCATCCTACCCACATTACTCCATGACTGTCCTGATGTATGCTATGCACGTAATTGTTCTTCAGCGAAGAAGAATCCCCCGGGATGGCATGATATTTTTTCAGATTGTGACCATCCAAACGGTTCAGCCCGTTTTCAGTGGCTACCCAAACAAAGCCCGTGTTATCCTGAAAAACCTGGTTTATAAGGCTGTTTGAAAGCTCATTTCCGGAAGAATAAAAACGTCCCGCCTGCGAATACAATTGATTGTACACGGCTGTCAGGCAGATTGAGAAAGTAACACAAAGCAAAAAGACCCTGACTTTCATATGTTACAAAAATAACAAAAAAGATAATTTAATTACGGTCCAAACCGGGTGTGTTACACACGGGACAGTTCTTGTAACAAATTTTTGGTTTGTGTAACATGGGCAACGTACAATGAAACAAGATGTAAATACTACAGGGCTCTCATTAGGTAACTTTGAAATAAGAATTCAACCTAAACTTAAATCACATTATTATGAGAAGAAAAACTATCCTTTTTTCACTGATGATGTTTCTCGCTTATGCATTGTGGGGACAACCGCATGAGATAAGCGGGACGGTCAGTGATTCCAGGGGTCCGCTTATTGGCGTGAGTGTAAAAGTGGCAGGTACCAATACAGTATCTGTTACAGACCGGAACGGGGAATTCCGGATCATGGCCGGTCAGGGGGATCAACTGGAATTTTCATACATCGGTTATCAAACCCTTGTTATTGTACTGGACCAACGAAGGATTCTGGACATTCAAATGGAAGAGGATTCCCTTGTTCTGGAAGAAGTCGTTGTAGTGGGCTACGGAACCATGCGAAAAAGTGATGTAACCGGCGCTATAAGTTCTATCAGGGAAAATGAGATCAAGGAAGTCCCGGTAGCCAATATCAACCAGGCTTTGCAGGGCAGGCTGGCCGGAGTACAGGTGGCGCAGACTTCTACCCGTCCGGGTCAGACCGGCCGTATCCGTATCCGCGGGTCACGTTCGCTGAATGCCAGTAATGATCCTTTGATTGTCGTTGACGGGATTCCTTTTGACGGCAGTATGAACGATCTGAACACGGGAGATATTACGGGTGTGGATGTATTGAAAGACGCATCGGCCACTGCAATTTACGGCTCCCGCGGAGCCAACGGAGTCATCCTGATTACTACAGACCGCGGACAAGCTGGCAAACCCAAAGTATCCTATAACGGATTCGGAGGTATTAAAGAAGTAGCCAGAAAATATGAAGTATTTGATGCAGAAGAATTTATAAAACTCCGGCAGATCGCAGGTGCTTTCACCAACATGCCGCAGGAAGACGAATTTTATGAAGCCGGAGGTACTACCAACTGGCAGGATCTGATGTATCAACAGGGTTATGTTACCCAACATGATTTGAATGTGTCGGGCGGGACGGAAAACGCAGTTTATTCTGCCGGAGGCGGATATTATAAGGAAACCACAATTCTTCCCGGGCAGGATTTTTCGCGTATTTCTCTGCGGGCGTCTTTGGATACAAAACTCGGCAAGTATATCCGTCTGGGGCTGAGCACCCAAAACGGTTATACGGTTACCAACGGAGAAAGTGCTTCGTTCATGTACCAATTGATCACTTTATCTCCAATCGCACCGGCATATAACGAAGACGGGACTCCGGTCCTGCAGCCGGTTTATCCCAATGATAATTATTACAATCCTTTGCTGGTTTTGAATGAAAACAGCTGGGCACAGCAACGGATCCGTTTTAACAGTTTCAATACATTGTTCGGTGAGATCAATTTCACACCAGATTTTCGTTATCGTTTGAATGTGGGATTGAATTTCCGTCAGGATAATTACGGACATTTTTACGGCTCGGAAACTCCTTTTAAAGACGGTGAAAGTTCAGAGGCCGTTGTCCGGAACGGATTGGGCCTGGGCTGGACCATGGAACACTTGCTTTATTATGATAAGACATTTGCAGACAAGCATAAACTAAACCTTACCGGCTTGTTCTCTATGCAGGAAAACAAATCGTTCCATTCCTATATGAAAGCACTGGATATGGTAGCTGATTACGCACAATATTTTAACCTGGGTTTGTACAATGCAGACAAAGGGTCTATACAAATCCCGTCCGACAGCCAGGGTTATTACCGTACGGCTTTGATGTCCGGAATGTTCCGCCTGAATTACGGGTTTGACAACCGGTATATGTTGACTGCAACCATAAGGGCAGACGGAGCATCGGTGCTTTCAGAGGGCAGGAAATTCCATTATTACCCGGCAGTATCTGCTGCCTGGAACATTGCTAACGAACCTTTCATGAAAGGCGTGGAAGCGGTTTCCATGCTAAAAATTCGGGCCGGTTACGGACAGACTGCAAACCAGTCCATTAATGCGTACAGCACATTGGGTGGGTTATCACAGAATAAATACAACTTCGGAGATGCCTTTGCCTTCGGTTATTACGTATCAACACTGGCTAACAGTGATTTGGGATGGGAATATACCAACACATTCAACGTAGGGTTGGATTTCGGTTTATTCGGAGACAGATTCACAGGGTCCATTGAATGGTATCAGCAACATACTTATGACCTGTTGCTAAGCCAGTCACTGCCGCCTACCAGCGGTGTCCCCGGGTCTATTATGAAGAATGTGGGTGAAACCTTGAATAAGGGGATGGAATTTACGTTATCCGGTAAAATCATTGACAAACCGGGAACGGGATTCAACTGGACCCTGGATGCCAACCTCTTCTTCAACAGGAATAAAATTCTGAAACTGAACCAGGTGGAAAAAGACGAAGGGAACGGATGGTTTGTGGGATATCCTATAGACGTTATTTATGATTACAAGAAAGAAGGAATTTGGCAAATAGCAGAGGCAGATAAGGCTGCCACATTCGGTGCCAAACCCGGAGAAGTCAAGATCCTGGATTATAATGGAGATGGATCCATCACCACAGACGACCGTCATATCTATGGCACTTTTGAACCCAAATTTGAAGGAGGTTTTACAAGCCGTATGACGTATAAGAATTTTGACTTTTCAATAGTCGGGTTCTTCCGTGTGGGAGGAACTTTGGTAAGTACCATATACCAGGGACAAAGCTACCTGAATATGTTGCAGGGCCGCCGGAATAATATCTGGGTGGATTACTGGACTCCTACCAATCCTACCAACGAATATCCCATGCCCGATGCTACCGACAGACCCACGCAGGGAACATACAACAGCGTATTTGGCTATTTTGATGCATCCTTCCTTAAGATAAGGACCATCACGCTGGGGTATACCCTTCCTGCTTCCTGGTTGAAAAAAATGAATGCATCCCAGGTCAGGATATACCTTACCGCTCAAAACCCGTTTACCCTTTTCTCGCCTTATGTAAAAGCCGGCGGAGTGGATCCCGAAGCCACGGGAACGGGACACCAGGGATTCGGATATTCAGGAGGAATTCAGTCTCGTCAATTGACCATTGGACTGAATACGCCTCCTACGCGTAATTTCTTAATTGGACTTAATATCGGATTTTAGCCATGAAAAAGATCAATATACTCGGAATTTTTGCACTGACAGCAATCCTGCTGGTTTCGTGCTCAAACTTTTTAGACGAGCAGCCGCGTTCTTCCCTCACTCCGGATTATTTCACATCGGATGCCGGTATTGAAGCCGGCCTGACTGCTGCATACTCGGGACTTCGTTATCAATACGGCCCCGAAGGTGCCATGGTCATTACCGTTGTGGGAACGGATGAGTTCACATACGGCGGGGACGGCGCTGCCATAGAGATCAACAATTACGGAAGTGCCTTGTTCAATAACGGGCATTTGCAGACTCCCTGGAACAGGGATTTTACCTATATAAATACGTGCAACGGAATTATTGAATTCGGCGCTGAGGGAGGAAATCCCCAACTCATTGCCGAGGCCAAGTTCCTGCGTGCACAGTACTATTACAATCTGGTGACCACGTTTGGCGGAGTGCCGCTTGATCTGGGATCCGGAGAATTGAAATTCAACACCACTCCCAGTACTACTTCTGCAAGAAATACGGAAGAAGAAGTATACGCTGCCATGTTGCAGGATTTTAAGGATGCTTTTGAAGACCTTCCCAACACACCTGCCCGTACCGGAGCTGTCACAAAATCGGCAGCACTGCATTATATAGCCAAAACATACCTGGCCGTTAAAGATTACCAGAATGCGCTTACTTATGCCAAAATGCTCATTGACGATGCGGAAGGAGCACGTACATACGGCGCATACCTGTTGGACGATTTCAGGGATGTTAACCGGGACGGCAACGAACATAACCCGGAAGTTTTGTTTGTTGTAGAGCATACGGGAGCCAGTTACGAATTTGATGAAAGCGGTGAAGGAGCCATGGGAGGTCCGGAAAGCGGATTAAAAGAAAACAGGGCCAATTTCATGATGTGTCCTTATTATGAAAACCAGGGCTTGATTAATGGTAACAAACCCTTGACCCGTACCATAGAATATGGACGCGGTTGGAGGCGTTTCATGCCAACTCCCTGGTTACTGAACGTCGCTTTTGCAGAAAAACTTCACGATTCCAGGTATGATGCCTCATTCCAGAAAGTATGGTACGCCACAGTTGAAGTGGAAGGCGATAACGGTCAGACACTTCACGTAGGAGATACGGCATTCTACATGCCCGGATACGAAATGAGTTCCTCTGAAAAAGCTGCTTTTGTGGAACGCACCGGTGCCAGGGTATACCTGCCTTCGGATTACGAACCCGATGCCGACGGGGGCACCAAAAAACGCCAGATGTTTCCGGCCAACCTGAAGCTGGCCGCGCCTTCACGTAACGGAGTCAACGACGCCTCCAACCGGCCCTTCCTGATTGCAAAACTCTCAGAAACATATCTGATTGCAGCAGAAGCGGCTTTGATGGCCGGACAAGATCCCACACCTTATATCAATACGTTAAGACACCGCGCCGCTTACAGAAATCCTGACGACTACAGGGGTTTTGAAGATTCTCAGGACGGAGCGGCAAACCTGGCCAAGATGGGATACGATTACCAAACAGCGTTGGAAGCCATGACAGTAACCCGTGATCAGGTTGATCTGGATTTCATTCTTAACGAAAAATCCAGGGAACTATGCGGCGAACAGCACCGTTTCTTTGACCTGGCACGAACAGGAAAATTGGTGGAACGGGTACAATTATTCAATCCGGAACAACCGGCTAAGGAAAATGTAAGGGATTACCACAGGCTTCGCCCCATTCCCCAGTCACAGATTGATTTGATGACTAACGAGGATAAGGCCAATTACCAAAATCCCGGTTACAACCAGTAAAAACATCCTACTATGAAGAATATATTTTCAATATCATTATTAATGGCAGGAATACTGTTAATATGCAGTTGCCATCCGGAAGAGCCTTTTCACAAAGGAAGTGCTTTTCCCAAGACAAGTGATGCCATTACACTGGCCTCTGCCGGTGAAGCCGCCGGCGTCAATATGGGAGTGGGAATCAATTACCAGTCATTCATGAATGACGCCTCTTATGCACAGACTGCTGCCGGTGAATTTAAAAATGTTACCTTTGGATATCATATGAAACACGGTGCTATTGTTGGTGATGACGGCAGTTTGAATTTTCAGGCAACAGATGCCCTGGTGGCAGCTGTACAGTCACAGGGACTTGGAATTTACGGTCATACCCTGGTATGGCACCAGAACAATAACGGAAATTACCTCCGCAGTATTGCAGGTGGCGGAAGTCAGCAAGAGTTCACCAATATCCTGAGCAACGGGGATTTTGAAGTGGATGCAAGCGGCTGGGCCATATGGAACGGAGATAAGACACAGGATCTTCATTGTACCAACCTGGCTTATGTATACGAAGGCAACGGATGTATGCAATTTGTAAATGCAACCGACAATCCCGGTAGCCAGTGGAAGGGACAGATTAATAAAGGATTTGATGTCCCGGTAGTTGAGGGTCACGTGTATCAGGTAACATTTTTTATTCGTTGCCTGAGCGGTACCGGATCCGGCCGATGCTCAACCAGTGGAGATGCCCATTACCAGGGAGATTTTGAAGTTTCGACCGACTACAAAAAGATTACCTGGGAATTCACCGGAACCGGTGGAGAATCAGGATTGTGTTTTGACATGGGAGCTGTGGCTAACACGTATTTCATTGATAATGTAAAAGTCATAGATACTCAGGAGGAATTTGAAGACCCGGGGGCAGCCATAGATCTTATTCCAAACGGAACCTTTGAAGGGGATGCTACGGGGTGGACCATACTGAATGGAGACAAAACACAGGATCTCTATTGTACGGATGTGGCTTATGTGTATAAAGGAGCCGGATGTATGCAATTTGTCAATGCAACCGACAATCCAGGCAGCCAGTGGAAAGGACAGATAAAAACCTCTTTCGGGGCACCAGTCATACCCGGAGATACATACTTGCTTACATTCTATATCCGATGTGCAACAGGGTCCGGATCCGGGCGGTGCTCTACAACCGGGAATCCCCAATACCAGGGAGATTTTGACGTATCAACGGATTACAAGAAGATCACCTGGGAGATTGTGGGGAAAGAAGGAGAGGATGGTTTGTGCTTTGACCTGGGAGCCGTTGCCAATACGTATTACATAGATGATATAAAACTGGTCAACCAGACGGATCCTTCCAACGGAACTGTCATCAATAACGAGATCCCCAACGGGACATTTGAAGTGGATGCGGGAGGATGGACCATTTTCAACGGAGACAAAACTCAGAACCTGCATTGTGCGGATCTGGCTTATGTATATGAAGGGAACGGGTGCATGCAGTTTGTAAACGGATCCGACAATCCCGGCAGCCAGTGGAAAGGACAAATAAACACAGCTTTTGTAAGTTCCACATTGACTGAAAATGAAGATTATGTACTCTCGTTTTATATCCGATGCAAGAACGGGACTGGATCGGGACGTTGTTCTACTACAGGAAACGCTCAATACCAGGGAGATTTTGACGTAACCACTGATTACAAAAAGGTTAAATGGGAATTTACATCAAATGGCGGTGAAACCGGTATGTGTTTTGACCTGGGGGCTGTTGCCAACACGTATTATATTGACAATGTTGAACTGAAACTGAAATCTCTGGACTCAGGTGATGACGGTGAAATTGGCGAAGATGTCATTGAATCACTGGATGCTGCCATGAACGAGTGGATCACCGGTATAGTAACTAAGTATAAGGATGTGGTTTCTGCCTGGGATGTAGTAAACGAACCCATGGCAGACGGAAACAGCGGTGTACGTAACAGTGCCACCGACGACCAGGTTTCCGAAGGAGGTATTTTCTACTGGCAGGACTATCTGGGTCGTGATTACGCCGTAAAAGCATTTGAATACGCTCATGCGGCAGATCCCGATGCCTTGCTGTTCATTAACGATTACAACCTGGAATACAATCCGGCCAAATTGGATTCCTTATTGGCTTTTGTTCAGGAAGTGCAGACCAAACTTGACGCGAACGGGAACGGAGCCCGGATTGACGGGATAGGTACTCAGATGCATACTTCTTATATGGCATATGCCGGTATAGCCCCTATGTTCGAAAAACTGGCAGCAACAGGATTGCTTGTAAAAGTATCGGAACTTGAAGTTAAGCTGAATACCGGGAAAAATACGGGATACGTTCTTACAGATCACGATCAGGACTTCCAGGGGGCTATGTATGAATATATTATGGATTGTTACCTGAAATACGTACCGGCCCAACAGCGTTACGGATTTACCGTATGGGGAATCAATGACGGGGAAAGCTGGGTAAACGAGCCTCTGAAAGGGCTGTATTATTATCCTTTACTGTTTGACGATCAATTTGAAAAGAAACCGGCTTACTATGCCCTTATGAAAGCAATGGGCGCAGAACCGGACGAATCCATAAATGAATAGTAATTAATTAGCGCTTTATGAAAAAAGCAGTTTTTGTTGTTTTGTGTCTTTGGTTAGGTTTTAGTAGTTGTAAACCGGCATACCGTAGTGAGAGTCTGTCATTCAAAGAAAGGGCGGCCGACCTGGTCTCCCGGATGACATTGGAAGAGAAAGTTTCTCAGATGGCTCATGAATCCGCTGCCATAGAAAGGCTGGGTGTGCCGGAATACAACTGGTGGAATGAGTGCCTGCACGGAGTTGCCCGTGCAGGTCAAGCCACCGTTTTTCCCCAGGCAATCGGGATGGCTGCCATGTGGGATAAAGAAATGATGTTAAGTATTGCCACAGCTGTCAGTGACGAAGCCCGGGCAAAGCATCACGACTTTCTAAGACAGGAGAAAAGGGGAATATATCAGGGTTTGACCTACTGGACACCAAATATCAATATATTCAGGGATCCCAGGTGGGGACGCGGAATGGAAACCTACGGAGAAGATCCTTACCTGACCGGGGAAATGGCCGTTCAGTACATAAGGGGGTTGCAGGGTGACGATCCCAAATACCTGAAATTGGTTGCAACTGCAAAGCATTTTGCCGTCCACAGCGGGCCCGAATCCACACGTCACAGTGCAGATGTTCATCCCGGTCAGCGGGATTTTTACGAAACCTATGCCCCACACTTTAAAAAAGTGGTACAAGAAGGCGGTGTATGGTCGGTCATGGGGGCCTACCAGAGGCTTTGGGGAGAACCCTGTTGCGGGAGCTTTTTCCTGAGCTCCCTGCTTCGTGACCGTTGGGGTTTCCAGGGCTATATTGTTTCTGATTGCTGGGCGATAAAGGATTTCTATGATGAAGGCATGCATGAAATAGTCAATACTCCTGCAGAAGCAGCTGCCCTTGGTGTTACGGCAGGGACGGATCTGAACTGCGGGGTGAGCTATCCTTATCTTGTGGAAGCAGTTAAAGAAGGATATATTGAAGAATCTCTCATTGACACAGCTGTTCAAAGATTGATGCTGGCCCGTTTTAAACTGGGTATGTTTGACAAGCCCCGAAAAGTGCCTTACAGCCAAATTCCCCTGGAGGTTGTGGAATGTCCGGAACACATTGCCCTGGCACGGGAAGCTGCCCGGAAATCCATGGTGCTTCTGGAAAACGACGGAACCCTTCCCTTTTCTAAAGACGTCCGCAAAGTTGCCGTTATAGGGCCGAATGCCGATGATTTGGAAGTGCTCCTGGGAAACTACAACGGGTATTCTAAAAATCCGGTCACTCCGTTGCAGGGAATCCGCGAGAAAATTCCAGGAGCCGAGGTGGTTTTTGCGCAGGGATGTCCCCTTGCCGACGGACTGCCATATTTTGAAACCGTTCCGAAAGGGGTTTTGTTTACCGATTCCACATTGTCACAACCCGGGCTTACAGGCCAATATTTTGACAATATGAACTGCGAAGGATTCCCGGTACATGAAAGAGTAGATGAGTCAATAGATTTTATCTGGTGGGACCAAGCTCCTTTTGAAGACATCAACAACCGTGAATTTTCCGTGGAATGGAACGGCGTACTCTGTGTTCCCAAAACAGGACGCTATGCTTTGGGTGGAGAAGCCTTCAGCGGTTTTACACTGATGCTTGACGGAGAAAAACTGGTGGAACGTATTGACATACATCATCCCCGGAAAGAATACGAGTATGTACAACTGGAAGCCGGGAAACCTTACCGGTTAACACTTCGCTACGTGCAGAACAAAACGGAATATGCCATCATGCGACTTCTGTGGGAAGCTCCTCACGGAAACCTTATGGAAGAAGCCTTACAAGTGGCCGGGCAGAGTGATCTTGTCATTCTTTGTATGGGATTGAGTCCCTTGCTGGAAGGAGAAGAGATGAAAGTCAGAGTGGACGGGTTCAACCAGGGAGACAGGGTAGATATTGGATTGCCTGCTTCTCAAACAGCACTTATAAAAGCTGTCAAAAAACTGGAAAAACCAACTGTGATGGTTCTGCTGAATGGCAGTGCCGTGAGTTTTGACAAGGACATCCAATCCCTCCCTGCCATTCTGGAAGCCTGGTATCCCGGACAGGAAGGGGGAAGGGCCATTGCCGATGTAATCTTTGGGGATTACAATCCTTCCGGCAGGCTGCCCGTTACTTTCTACCGGTCGGTTGATCAGCTTCCTGCCTTTGATAATTACAGTATGGAAGGAAAAACATATCGTTTTTTCAGGGATGAACCTTTATATCCTTTTGGTTATGGACTAAGTTTTACTACTTTTGAATACGAACCGGTAAAATTTCCTGAAAGTGTGCCTTGCGGAATACCTGTTGACGTATCTTTCAGGGTGACAAATACAGGAGACACAGACGGAGACGAAGTCGTTCAGGTATATGTTTCACTTCCGGATGCATCCAATCCGGTCCCGATAAAATCTTTGCAGGGATTTGAAAGGATACATCTGAAAGCCGGGGAAAGCCGGGTGGTGGATTTTACCATCATTCCCGAACAGATGGCTTCCCTGGATGACAACCAGGTATGGACAGTGGAAGCAGGCAACATCATCCTGGAAGTTGGCGGAAAAAGGTATACGGTTCGTATGGAAGGAGATACTGTCTTTATACCAAATTAAAACCATATGTCAAAAAGCATAATCATAGCTCTTTTACTGACAATATGCACCGGCTCCTTGTGGATTACCAACCCACAGGAGCCGGTTGCTGATTGTGAGATTACTTTGCCAAAAGTGTTGAGTAACGGAATGGTATTGCAAAGGAACAAACCCATACCGTTTTGGGGCAAATCAAATCCCGGAGCTGCAATCCGAATAACTTTTGCAGGAACAACCAGAACAGTCACTTCTGACAGTGAAGGAAACTGGCAGGTTTTTTTTCCGGCCATGGCAGCCGGAGGCCCTTATACGCTGCAGATCAATAATACCGTGTTGCAAGACATATTGATTGGAGAAGTATGGCTGTTTTCAGGGCAATCCAACGTGGAATTGCCGGTAAGCCGGGTGGCCATCAAGTATCCCATTATAGCTACCGATTACAGCAATACCCAAATAAGGGAATTCCGCACAGCTACACATTACGATTTCAAAGGTCCCCTGGAAGATGTGCATCTGGGCAGGTGGAAAACAGCTGCGGGGGAAGAAATACAAAGCTTTTCCGCACTTGCATTCTTTTTTGCAAAAGAGTTGCATGAAACAGCAAATGTACCGGTCGGGGTGATAGTCAATGCTGTTGGCGGATCTCCCCTGGATGCCTGGGTGGATGAATCTACACTCAGAGGCATGCCCGGTCCCGGAGGGGATAGTTATTACCCGGAACTGCTGGATGACCTGAAATGCGACACCTGGGTGGATAGTGTAAAGCATGCCCAGAAGGAAGCCTTGGAGTACTACCGTTCTCTTTTTACCCCGGATTCCGATCCGTCAGAATCCGCAGATTGGATCCCTTATCATGTTCCGTCATTCTGGAACGGGACCGGCGCAACCCCAAAAGGACCATTGTCGCAGGGGCGGGGATCGGTATGGTTCAAAAAAGAGATCCAACTGAATAAAGCCCAAATTGACAAAGCAGCTGCCGGTGTGCCGGACCGGGACGGAATGCTCCTGTTGGGCACAATGGTAGACGCAGACAGGACCTGTGTGAACGGTATTCAAGTCGGATCCACAGGATACCAGTATCCCCCGAGAATATACACCATCCCTAAAGGATTACTAAAAGAAGGAAGCAACGAATTGTTGGTTCGACTGGAAAATTACTGGGGGCCGGGCGGATTCACTTCAGAGAAAGACTACTCACTCTACATAGGCGTTGCCCATCCTTTTTACGATAATGCAGACACGGTTTCATTGGCCGGAGATGGCTGGCTGGCTCTTACGGGCAGTGAATTGCCGGCAGATTACAAGCATGTCCCTTATCCTTCCGCCACTACCTGGCATTACCAGCCGGCCGGGTTGTACAATGCCTTACTGGCTCCCCTCACCCGTGTTCCTGTTCAAGGCATTGTCTGGTACCAGGGAGAATCGGCAACCGAAAGGCGCGATTACGATAAAATGTTGTGTGCCATGATAGATACATGGAGGTCAGATTGGAATAACGACGATATGCCGTTCATAATTGTCCAACTGCCTGAATTTATGAAAGACACCGGACCCTGGCCTGTGGAAACAGATTGGGCTTGCAGGAGGGATGAACAACGCAGGGCTGCTTTGAACCGGCATCGTACCGCCCTTGTTGTAGGACTGGGTTTGGGTGAATGGAATGACATCCATCCCCTGAACAAAAAAGATCTGGCACAGAGGGTGTTTTCTGCGGCAGAATTCCTGGCATACAAAAATGATAAAGCCCCTTTGTCTCCTGTCCCGGTAAAAGCAATACTCAAAGGAAATAAAGTAATTATTACTTTTTCCCATACAGGGAACGGTTTGGAAACAAAAGACGGAAACCCGCTGCAACATTTTGCGGTTGCTGGTTCTGATGGCCGCTTTGTAAGGGCAGAAGCCCGGATCACCGGCAAGAACAGCATTGCCGTGTGGGCAACCGGGATTGAAAAGCCGCAACGAATAAGGTATGCCTGGGCTAATGACCCTAAAGAAGCAAATCTGCAAAACAGAGCCGGAATGCCAGCCAGTCCCTTTGAATGGATATTGGACGAATAAAATATGAAAATATTATGAGAAGATCTTTGCACAACAGGATCCTGTGTGCTAATTTATTGTGTCTGCTTCTTCTCTTTGGGGCAGGTTCAGGTTTAAAGGCACAATCACAATTACAGGCGAAACCGGTGGTTGATCATCCCGTGGAAAACGGTTTTGCTATTGTCAAAGACGGGGTCCCGGTTCCGGTTTGGGTGTCGGACAGGGACTTCCCGGGGGTAATAAGGGTTGCCGGGCATTTACAGAGAGACCTGAAAAAAGTGACCGGTACAGCTCCGGGTTTACACATCCAATCTGTGGTTCCCGATGGTTCGTTTTTCATAATAGCGGGAACGGCAGGAAAGAATGCCTTTATTGACAGTCTTGTTCAAAAGAATGTGATCGGTCGGAATTTACTGGAGGGGAAACGCGAAAAGTATATAATAACGGTTGTTGATTTTCAGGGACAGATTCCCGGGAAGGCCCTGGTCATAGCCGGGAGCGACAAAAGAGGCACCCTATACGGGATCTATGAGCTGTCAAAGTATATTGGAGTGACTCCGCTTCATTTCTGGGCAGATGTGCCCGTAAAACAAGAGCGCGATCTTTATATGATCCCCGGCATGTACACTTCCGGAGAGCCGGCTGTTCGTTACAGGGGTATTTTCATTAACGATGAAGCCCCGGCGTTGGCCGGATGGGTCCACGAGCGATACGGTTCGTTCAACAGTAATTTCTATGAACACGTATTTGAATATATCCTGCGTCTTAAGGGGAATTTTCTGTGGCCGGCCATGTGGGGCAGAGCCTTTTACGACGACGATCCAGTCAATCCCCGTCTTGCAGATGAATACGGAATAGTCATAGGAACATCCCATCATGAACCCATGATGCGGGCACATGTTGAATGGGCACGTTACGGGGAAGGAGCCTGGGATTACAGAACAAACCGCGAAGTTCTTAGGGATTTCTGGCGTACCGGTCTGGAAAGAATGGGAGACTATGAAAGTATAGTAACAGTGGGAATGCGGGGAGACGGGGATGAGCCCATGAGCCGGGAACAGGATATGGATTTGCTGGAGGAAATCATCAGGGACCAGCGCGTTATTATTGAGGAGGTGTCCGGAAAGCCGGCACAGGACACACCCCAGATGTGGGCGTTGTATAAAGAGGTTCAGGAATATCATGATCAGGGGATGCGTGTTCCCGATGACGTAACGCTCATGTTGTGTGACGACAACTGGGGAAATGTCCGGAAACTCCCGCAACCAAAGGAACAAAAAAGAAATGGCGGTTATGGAATGTATTATCATTTTGATTACGTGGGAGGGCCTCGTAATTATAAATGGATGAATACTAATTTGATATCGCGTGTCTGGGAACAAATGAATTTATGCTACCGGCACGGAGTAGACCGTATATGGATTGTCAACGTAGGAGATATCAAACCAATGGAGTTCCCGATAGCCTTTTTTCTGGATATGGCATGGAACCCGCAGGCAATGACAAAAGAACGTATGTTGTCGTTTCCGCAGCAGTGGGCAGCAGAACATTTTGGTCAGGCACATGCTGCTGAAATTGGAAATATGATAACCAGGTACAGTTTAAACAATGCAAGGCGCAAACCGGAATTGATATCCCCAAACACCTATCATCTAAAGAATTACAGAGAAGCAGACAGGGTTGTGGAACAGTTCAGGGCCCTGGAGAACAACGCACTTGATTTGTATGCATCCCTGGATGATATCTATAAAGACGCTTTTTACCAATTGGTGCTTTTCCCCATACAGGCAACTGCCAACCTGAATGAACTGTACGTAACGGCAGCCAAAAATCATCTTTATGCCGACCAGGGACGGGCTTCTGCCAATGATATGGCCCTCCGGGTGAAGGAATTGTTTAAAAAGGACTCCCAACTGACCGCCTATTATCACCATACCCTTTCCGGCGGGAAATGGAACCACATGATGTCGCAGACACATATTGGATATACGTATTGGCAGGAACCGCCTGTCAATGTAATGCCCGCTGTCAGATGGACAGAGATTCCGGAGGAAGGGCAATTGAAGATATGCCCCAATCCTGACACTTCATCTTTGCCGGAATTGGATCCGTATGGCTGCGATACCGTCTTTTTTGAAATTTACAATACCGGAAAGGCATCCAGACGTTATACCTTGAAAACGGAATATCCGTGGTTGCATGTATCTTCCTTACAGGGATCCGTGGATGATCAGCTCACGGTTTTTGTAACGGCCGAGTGGGACAAAGTCCCCCCGGGCAGAATGGAAACCTATGCAGTATTTTCCGATGATACGGGTAATACATTACATGTTCCGGTAAGCATATTCAATCCCGTTGTTCCGGAATTGCCCGTCACAGGCGCTTTTTTTGAAAACAACGCTCATGTGGCCATGGAAGCCGTACATTACAGTCACAGAAGGCAGGACGAACCCTGGGTTTGGGAACATATTCCTTTCTTTGGAAGAACGCATTCCGGCATGAGAATTTCCACGTCCAAAGGATGTGAAAACATTCCCGCAGACAAGGTGGCAGAATTGTCTTACGACATACTTTTCTTTTCTTCAGGGGAAATAACGGTAAACGCATTGTTTTCGCCCACACTGGATTTTCACGGAAAAAGCCTCAGGTACGCCATTGCCTTTGACAATGAGCCTTTCAGGGAAGTGGAACTTCATGGTGCATACAACCAGCGGGAGTGGGAAACCTGGGTGGCGAATAATATTATCCGATCCCGGACCATCCATAATCTGGATCAACCGGGTCTTCATACCTTACGCATAAGAGCAGTGGATCCTTTTCTTGTTCTGCAACGGATAGAGATAGATACAGGCGGTTTGCTGCCTTCATCCCTCGGCCCTTTGGAGAGTTACCATAACGTGCATCATACAAAAGGTGAAGACGGATACAATCTGTGGTTGCGTTACAGACCGCTGGATGCCGGTATGCAGGATGCCTGTGCCCCGTTTCTCAAAGGACTTTATATTGGAGAACAGTCACCCGTTATAAATGCAACCGTAAAAGAACTAAATAGTGCTGTAGAACTTATGACGGGATTGTCATTACAATGTCTTTCAGCAAAAGAAATTCTCAATAACGGGGGAATCCTGGCAGGAACATGGAAAGACCGGGTGATTAAAAACAATTTCTCAGCAAAGGAACGAGAAAAGATAGGCCCGGAAGGTTATATGATCAAGAGCATAGGTAACCGGCTATACATAGCGGGAAGTACCCACAAAGGGATATTGTACGGCGTATTTCATCTGTTGCGGTTGATGCAGACCGGCCAATGTCTTGAAAACCTGAAAATAATTGAAAATCCGGCTTTCGATTTAAGGATCCTGAACCATTGGGACAATCCGGATCGTTCCATTGAACGGGGGTATGCCGGATTATCATTGTGGGAATGGGAAGAACTGCCTGAAAAGGTCAACAGCCGGTACCGGGATTATGCACGGGCCAATGCTTCCATTGGAATCAACGCCACGGTTTTGAACAACGTGAACGCAGACGCTTGTTTCCTGACACCCGTGTACCTGGAAAAAATTGCGGCGCTGGCGGATGTTTTCCGGGATTACGGCATCCGGGTTTTTCTATCAATTAATTTTTCTTCCCCCCAGGTATTAGGAGGAATTTCCACCTCGGATCCTTTGGATCCCCAGGTTAAAGAATGGTGGCAGAAAAAGGTGCATGAAATCTACAGTTACATTCCTGACTTCGGAGGGTTCCTTGTAAAAGCCAATTCGGAAGGAAGATCAGGCCCGCTGGATTACGGCAGAACGCATGCCGACGGGGCCAATATGCTGGCCCGTGCACTGGAACCTTATAACGGACTGGTGATGTGGCGTGCCTTTGTTTACAGTCCGGACAGTGACGACAGGGCCAAACAGGCTTATGAGGAATTTATGCCTTTGGATGGAGAATTCCTGCCTAACGTGATCATCCAGGTTAAAAACGGCCCCATTGATTTTCAACCAAGGGAACCTTTTACACCCTTGTTCGGGGCTATGCGCCGGACTCCTTTAATGATTGAATTCCAGATCACTCAGGAATATTTAGGCTGGTCCAGGCAGATGGCATTCCTGGGGCCTTTGTACAAAGAAGTTCTGGATGCAGATACGTACGCACTTGGCCCGGGAACGTCTGTTGCTTCAACAACAGACGGATCGGTGTTCGGTCATCCTGTTTCGGCGATAGCCGGAGTAGCCAATACCGGTACGGACCGTAACTGGACAGGGCACCACCTGGCCCAGGCCAACTGGTTTGTTTTTGGACGTCTGGCTTGGAATCACAGGCTGGACGCCGGGGATATCGCACGGGAATGGATTTCCATGACTTTTTCCAATGAAGAGTCTTTTACCGGGACCCTGTTAAAAATGATGATGGAATCCCGGGAGGCGGTTGTTAATTATATGATGCCCATGGGATTGCATCATCTTTTCTATACAGGGCATCATTACGGTCCGGAACCCTGGGCGAATGATCCTTATTCGCGTCCGGACTGGCAGCCTCCCTATTATCACAAAGCCGATGGTCTTGGAGTTGGGTTTGACCGTTCAGCAACAGGCAGTAATGCGGCAAGCCAGTATTTTGAGCCGTTATCCGGCATGTATGACAATATTGAAACGTGTCCGGAAAATCTGCTGTTATGGTTCCACCACGTGCCCTGGGATCACACCATGAAAAACGGCAATACGCTCTGGGAAGAATTGTGCCGCTTGTATACATTGGGTGTAGATCAGGCCCGGGGATTTCAGAAAACCTGGGATGGTCTGGAGCCTTATCTTGACAAGGGACGGTTCTTTGACATACAATACCGTCTGAAGATACAGGCAAGGGATGCTCAATGGTGGCGCGATGCGTGCTTGTTGTATTTTCAGACATTTTCCCAAAAAGCCATTCCTTTGAAACTGGAACGTCCTGTTTACGATCTTGAGGATCTTATGCGTATGGAAGTAATCATGGAATAAAAATTTCTTAGCGTATTTTTTACGCTAAGTTTGTTTTTTAGAATGATTCTTACTTACTTTGAGTTGTGCAAACGAATCATTCTATTTCAGTTGACTGTGCGGTGTTCGGTTTTGACGGCCGGTCCCTGAAATGCCTTTTGATCAAACGGGACGGTCAGGATCTGAAATTGCCCGGCAGTTTGATTACGGACCAGGAAGATATTCCAACGGCTGCTTACAGGGTTCTGGCAGAAATGACGGGTTTGCGTGATATCTTTCTGAAGGAATTGTCTGTTTTTTCAGATCCCGCCAGAGTAGGAGACAAGGACCTGGAATGGATCAATCATTTTTACGGGGTTCAGACCACGAGGGTCGTTACGGTGGCCTATTACGCCCTGGTCAAACTGGATAATAAGATCATGTCCCACACCCGTGAAAAAGAAGCTTTCTGGAAAGAAGTTGTCTCTATCACTTCACTTGCCATGGACCACAAAGATATTTTGAACAAGGCTTTGGCCATGCTTTCCCGGGACATGACACATTCTCCCATTGCCTTTGAATTGTTGCCCCGGAAATTCACCATCCGGGAATTGGCAGATCTGTACAAAGCCGTTCTGGGGGTGGAGATGGACAACCGTAATTTCCGGAAAAAAATCATAGGATGCGGGTACATATTGCCGACCGGTGAAAAAGAGAAGGGAGTTGCCCATAAACCGGCGGCTTATTACGTTTTTGACAAACACCGTTACAAAAGAGAAGAGAAGAAAACCAGAAAACTGAATTTCATCAATTGGAACGAATAATATGAAAAGCATTGGAATTGATGTGGGAACATCATTTATAAAAGTATCTCTGCTGGATGTGGAATCCGGCAGGTGCCTGGGAGTGTCTACGTGTCCTGAAACAGAAATGCGCGTTGAAGCGATCCGTCCCGGATGGGCCGAGCAGGATCCCGATATGTGGTGGGAAAACGTAGGCCGTTGCCTGAAACAACTGGATGACAGGTATTCGCTAAAAGACGTGAAATCAATAGGAATCACCTACCAGATGCACGGTTTGGTCTGCGTTGACAAAAACGGAAAGCCGCTCCGCAAATCAATTATATGGAGTGACAGCAGGGCCGTTGAGATTGGGGCAAAAGCATTAAAAGAGATAGGAAAAGAAAAATGTCTGACACACCTTCTGAATTCGCCCGGTAACTTTACGGCATCCAAGATGGCCTGGGTCAAAGAGAACGAACCGGATGTTTTTGCCGGAACCTACAAATTCTTTTTACCGGGAGATTATATAGCTTATAAACTTACGGGAGACATGTCTACAACGGACAGTGGTTTGTCCGAACAGATCCTCTGGGATTTCCGGGAGGATGTTCCTGCAGCATTCGTGAGGGAACATTACGGGATACCCGCTTCCTATGTTCCGGCGCACAAGCCTTCACTCGGGATACAAAGCCTTACCTCGGCAAAGGTTGAAAAACAATGGAATATTCCCAAGGGCACTCCGGTTTCCTACCGTGCCGGGGACCAGCCCAACAACGCCTTTTCCCTGAATGTTATGGAAGAAGGAGAAGTGGCTGCCACAGCCGGAACGTCCGGGGTAGTATACGGGATTACAGCTCAATCAACCCCCGATCCGTTATCACGGGTAAACCAGTTCCTGCATGTGAATCATCACAGGGACAACCCGCATTACGGGATCTTGCTGTGCATTAACGGGACCGGTATTTTGAATGCCTGGATCCGGCGTAACCTTTTATCCGGCATGTCTTATGATCAGATGAACAGTGAAGCTTCTGCCGTAGATGCAGGAAGTGATGGTTTATTGATCCTGCCTTTCGGGAACGGAGCCGAAAGAATGCTGGAAAACCGTTATACTGGAGTCCGTATGTCGGGTCTGGATCTGAACCGGCACCACCGGGGTCATTTTGTGCGGGCGGCACAGGAAGGGATTGCCTTTTCGTTCCGCTACGGCATTGAAATCATGAAAGAAATGGGCATGAAACCCGGAATAATCCGCGCCGGCCAGGCCAATATGTTCCTGAGTCCCGTATTTATTAAAACGCTCGCCAGTTTGACAGGGGCCACCATTGAACTGTACAATACGGACGGGGCACTGGGTGCAGCCCGTGGAGCTGCCTGGGGAGCCGGGTTGTACAAAAGCAGGGAAGCGTGTTTCCTGGGCCTGGATAAGGTCCTGACACAAACACCGGAAACATCCTGGGAAGCGCCCCTGGAGGAAGCCTATAAAGTATGGAAACAAGAATTGGATTCAATATTAACTAACATTTAAATCTATTCATATGGCAACAAAAGAGTATTTTCCGGGTATCGGAAAAATCAAATTCGAAGGAAAGGACAGCCGCAATCCGTTGGCCTTTCGCTATTATGACCCTGAAAAAGTGGTCTATGGCAAAAAAATGAAAGAATGGCTGAAATTTGCCATGGCTTACTGGCACACACTGTGCGCAGACCTGCAGGATCAATTTGGTCCGGGGACCCTGACCCGCGAATGGTGGCAAGCTGCAGATCCTGTAACGGCAGCAAAAGAAAAAATGGATGCCGGTTTTGAATTCATGCAAAAATTGGGCATTGAATACTATTGCTTCCACGATGTGGACCTGGTAGCTGAAGGATCCACCGTAGAGGAATACGAGGCCCGCATGAAAGAGATCGTCGCTTATGCTAAGAAAAAACAGCAGGAAACCGGGATCAAACTCTTGTGGGGGACCGCAAATGTGTTCGGAAACAAAAGGTACATGAACGGAGCCGCAACCAATCCGAATTTTGACGTTGTTTCCAGGGCAGCTGTACAAATAAAGACAGCTATAGACGCCACCATTGAACTGGGCGGCACCAATTACGTCTTCTGGGGAGGCCGTGAAGGGTATATGTCTTTGCTGAACACAGACATGAAACGGGAAAAACACCATTTGGGCATTATGTTGCAGAAAGCTCGTGATTACGGGCGTGCCAACGGCTTTAAAGGTACTTTCCTGATTGAGCCTAAGCCCATGGAACCCACAAAACATCAATATGATGCGGATGTTGAAACCATCCTGGGATTTTTGAAAGAATATAACCTGGACAAGGATTTCAAGATCAATATTGAAGTGAACCATGCCACCCTGGCCGGACACACTTTTGAACATGAGCTGCAATGTGCTGCCAATGCAGGTATCCTGGGTTCAATTGATGCCAACCGCGGAGATTATCAAAACGGATGGGATACCGATCAGTTCCCTATAGATATCTGGGAGGTGACACAGGCCATGATGGTATTGCTTCAGGCCGGGGGTCTTAATGACGGAGGTGTGAATTTTGACGCACACATCAGGAGGAATTCCACAGACCTGCAGGACTTGGTGATTGCTCATATTTCCGGAATGGATACGTTTGCCAGGGGGCTGGAAACAGCTGCCGCCATACTGGAAGATTCTCCATACCTGAAAATGCGTAAAGAGCGTTATGCTTCTTTCGACTCCGGGAAAGGCAAAGAATTTGAAGAAGGCAAACTGGATTTCCAGGCCCTGTACGAATACGGCCGGAACGTAGGAGAACCCCGCCAGATAAGCGGCCAGCAGGAGCTGTATGAAACCATCGTAAGCATGTACATTTAGGATGACTGCCACTATGAAAAATATGGATAAAGGCAGTAAACTGTACCTGGGAGGTCTTACCTTCGTGGCCGTTTTGGGCGGACTTTTGTTCGGTTACGATACGGCTGTCATATCCGGTGCCGAGAAAGCCCTGGAAGCTTTCTTTTCGCAATCCACGGATTTCATTTACAATAAAGCCTGGCATGGGATCACAGCTTCCAGTGCCCTGATTGGTTGTGTGATCGGAGGTGCCCTTTCGGGATTGCTAGCCCCCCGCTGGGGCAGGCGCAATTCCCTGTTGTTTGCTTCGTTGTTGTTCTTGCTTTCAGCAATCGGTTCTTCACGACCCGAGTTGTTGTTCTTCGAATTCGGGAAACCCACTTTTTCCCTCTTGTTGACTTTCAATGCATATCGTGTTTTAGGCGGTATTGGCGTAGGTTTGGCATCGGCAATTTGTCCCATGTATATTGCCGAGGTGTCTCCCGCCAACGTCAGAGGTCGTCTGGTCTCTGTGAACCAGTTCGCGATCATCTTCGGTATGTTGGTGGTCTATTTTGTCAATTACCTGATACGGATCAACCTGCCGGGAGAAATTGAACAGGCAATGATGGAGATCGGATGGCGCAGGATGTTTTTGAGCGAAGCATTTCCGGCAGCCACCTTTGGCTTGTTGTTGCTTTTCGTTCCCAAGACTCCGCGTTTCCTGGTAATGTCCGGTAATGAATCTAAAGCATTGCATGTACTGACCCGGATTAACGGAGTGGATTCCGCCCGGAAGACCCTGGAAGAGATCAAGGAAACCGTTATAGAAAAACGTGAAAAATTGTTCTCCTACGGAATTGCAGTGGTTGTGATAGGGATTCTGTTATCCTTTTTCCAACAAGCTGTAGGGATCAATGTAGTCCTGTATTACGCCCCGCGGATCTTTGAAAACCTGGGGGCATCCGGTGATGTTTCCATGAGACAGACTGTGGTTATGGGTGTGGTGAATATTATTTTTACCATGGTAGCGATCTTCACTGTAGATAAATTCGGACGTAAACCCTTGCTTATCATCGGCTCCATTGGTATGATGATTGGTATGGCGGCGTTGAGCATACTTTCCTTCATGGATGTGATTGGTATAGCTGCCCTGGTGTTTATCATCATTTACACCGCTTCATTCATGATGAGCTGGGGCCCCATCACCTGGGTCCTGATATCCGAGATTTTCCCCAATACCATCCGGGGGCAGGCAGTGGCCATAGCCGTTGCGGCTCAATGGATATCCAATTTTGTGGTCTCCTCTACGTTCCCTTCACTTTCCGAGTGGAGTACCGGAGGCGCCTACCTGATTTATGCCGTATTCTCCCTGCTGTCTGCTGTTTTCGTCTTTAAAATGGTTCCGGAAACAAAAGGCAAGACATTGGAAGACATGACCCGGCTCTGGCGAAAATAGTACGTCGTACACTTCATTCTTTTCGCTGATTCTCAGCGATTTATAAAAAACGTACCCCCGGGGTACGTTTTTTATATCTGCCTGAATTTCAGGCAAAAGAATGAAGTGTACGACGTACCCTCATTTTTGCTAAATTTGTTCCTATGAATACAGTTTCAATTATAGCAGGTCTTGCGGTCGGGATCATCGCAGGAGGATTGGCCGTTTGGGCGTTGATTAACAGCAAGTTGCGCAGTAAAGAGAGGGAGATCAAAGAAAAGGATGCTGATCTCAAAGAAAAAGATGCTGATCTCAAGGAGAAGGAAACAGAGATCAGGGAACTTACTTCCGGGATTGCCTCGGCCCGGACGGCCCTTGAATTGAAGGATCAGGAGCTGGAAAAAATGCAGGAGAAACTCACGCTGCAATTTGAGAACCTGGCTAACAAGATACTGGAAGTCAATACGCAAAAGTTTGAACAGAAAAGCCAACAGAGTATGCAGCAATTGCTCAAACCACTGGGAGAACAGATACTGGAGTTTAAGAAAAAAGTTGAGGATACGCATTTGGAAGACACACGACAGCGTTCCACACTGGAAGAAAGAATCAGGGGATTGATTGAACAAACCAATGTCGTGAGTGCGCAAGCAAACAACCTTGCCGAGGCGCTTAAAGGAAGTCCCAAGACACAGGGGAACTGGGGAGAAATGGTTTTGGAAAGGATACTGGAACAGTCGGGACTGGAAAAAGATACGCATTATGTGATGCAGGAGTCTTTCCGTACCGAGCATGGCAACATTCTCTATCCGGATGTAGTCATTCACCTGCCCGGTGAACGGATGATCATTGTGGATTCCAAAGTGTCTCTGGTTGCTTATGAACGTTATGCCTCAGGTGCATCTGCGGATGAACAGAAATCCGCATTGACGGAACACATGTTATCCATGAAAAAGCATATTGACGAACTGGCTGCCAAACAATACGACAATTATCAGGGTTCTCTGGATTTCGTGATGATGTTTATTCCTGTAGAACCTGCTTATTTAATAGCCATTCAACAAGACCCGGGCATGTGGAGCTATGCTTACCGCAAACGTATTGTATTGATCAGTCCCACAAACCTGATCGCCTGCCTGAAACTGATGTCCGATCTGTGGAGCAGGGAAATGCAGAACAAGAATGCCATGCTGATTGCACAACGCGGGGAATTGTTGCTTAAAAAATTTGAGGTGTTTGTGGAAACACTTGGCACTTTGGGAGGATCCATCAAAAAGTCCCAGGAAACTTACGACGCGGCTATGAAACAATTGAAAGAGGGACATGGAAATCTGATAGGGCAGGCCAACAAACTCAGGGAACTGGGTGTCAAGGCCTATAAGAACCTACCGGAAATGATTGCCGAGGAATAAGCAGGTGCCCTCCTGGCCGCATAATCCACAGTATTTTGATTTTTGGCAATCCATCCACATAAAGGGCGATTTTTGTGGAGGAACTTGGGATTTTCTGCCTTTCATCCACATATAGGGCTGTTTTTGTGGAGGAACTTGGGATTTTC
>ERZ795048.630-NODE-630-length-36289-cov-7.405034_pt1 | contig 36289 bp, 41 predicted proteins | sample MGYA00375132_ERZ795048 | MGnify/ENA primary metagenome ERZ795048 (study PRJEB30177, sample SAMN05720225) | activated sludge metagenome | isolation source: Anaerobic digester | place: Hong Kong | collected 2014-12-17 ... | reverse complement strand
GACCATACTTTTTAAAAGAAAAAGGCTGACCTTGTTTTAGGTCAGCCCCTTTTTTATTTGTTTCCGGATTCTGTCTTATCAATAGTGTAATTAGAATATAAAGAGTTTAAGATTTTAATTATAAAGGATGGAATTTATTATTTATACCCGTAGGTGCCGTTAAGTCAAGGGTTTTTGAACCTGGATACCAGGTGGGTTCCCGCATACAATATCAGATCTACTCTGATGAAGAGCATGACCATTTAATGCAAATATTGAGATCCCTTTTTTAAAATAGGTTCAAACCTCTTAATGACAATCGCGGTCACCACAGGCGTTACTAATGAAAAACAGGGTACTGTTTTAGGCAACAATTTTTTTTAATCAATTTTTATCCTTTTTTTCGTATCCGGTTGTAAAGGAATTTTATGGGGATGAAATATTTATTGAAATAAAAGCAGTGTGAATAAATAAATGTATAAAATGTTAACCGGAGGCATTATGAATTTACCGGAGGAATGGAAATGGCCTGCTGAAAATATACAATCAGTTGCATGGCATTTCTATAATACCTGTACCAGGTATCCTGACAGACCGGCACAGGTTTTTAATCCATCATTGTATAACAATGATCATAACGGGCATTTCAGGTGGTTTGAGCTTTTAGAGCGCGTTGAAACTATAGCCTGCGGTTTCATGACATTGGGAATCAAACCTAAAGACCTTGTGGGATTAATGGCTGAAAGCAGCCCGTTCTGGACACAGGTGGATCTTGCACTCTGCTGCCTTGGAGCTGTAAGCGTAACCATATTCCCCTCTCTTTCAATAAACGAAACCTCTTATATCCTTAATGATTCCTCCTGCCGGTATCTGGTTGTGGGAAGCGAGGACATTCTTGATCGAATAATGAAAGGATACAGGGACATCCCGGCTCTTGAAAAGATTATTGTTCTGGATTTTAAGTACAGCGGTTCAGACGACAGAGTTATAGGCCTTAGTGAGATCCTTGAACAGGGTAAAAAGTATAAACTGGACAGATATGTTGAGTATCTTTCATACAAAGACAATATTAAACCTGAAGACTGGTATTCAGTGGTCTATACTTCAGGACAGTCTGGAAAACCGAGAGGTATAGTCCTGACTCATTTCAGCGCTATCAGCAGAATGATGGGAGCTTTTGAATTCTGGCAGCGATATGGCTTAACGATAAATGAGAATGATATGAGTCTCTGCTATCTCCCTCTTTCATATATTTTTGATCGGGCAGCAAGTCAGCTTGTTTCTATCTGCAGCGGTTCCTGCATTGCCTATGCTGATTCCCCCGGAACTATACTCGATGATATAAGAAAATATAATCCCTCATGGTTTAGCACTGTGGCAATACTGTTTGAGAAAATTTATATACATTACAGGCATAATCTCGAGCATAGCAGGATTAAAAGGAAATTATATGAATGTGCTATAAAAACAGGGTTCAGGGTTCTTGAATACCGTAAAGATGAGAACGGCTGCTATAATATGCATAAAGATTTTAATGTTTCCGAAAGGCTTCCCTTCTTTCTGAAGATAAGATACCGTTTCGCTGAAAGATTATTCAATAATATCAGAAAACTCTTCGGGACAAATCTGAAAATAACATTTCTTTCCGCTTCAGGAATTTCTCCCTCTCTTCTTAAATTTTTTTACGCCATAGGAATCCCTGTCGTAGAAGGATACGGCCTCACTGAGACAATGAGCGCTTCCATCCTTACTCCTTTAAATGCGTGTAAACCCGGTTTTGTAGGAATCAACGCTAATGGAGGGTATTCAAGAATAGCATCTGACGGCGAACTTGAATTAAGCGGAGCCGGTATATTCTCCCATTATCTTAATAATCCTGAACTTACAGCTGAATCTTTTACTGAGGATGGATGGTTTAAGACAGGAGATATTGTTGAAAGAGATGAAACAGGTTATTACAGGGTAGTTGACCGCAAAAAAGCGATAATCTGTACATCAATAGGGAAGAACATAGCCCCCGCTAAACTTAAAGGTCAGTTCAAGACCGATGATGTTATTGATCAGATATTTTTTGTAGGTGATGATAAAAATTACATAACCGCCCTTATCGTTCCGAATTTCAACTATTTTACTGCACTGTATGATAAGGAGGGGATAAGATACAGTAAATCCAGCCTTGTCTGGGATGATTCATTCGGTATGTCTCTCTGTATCAGGGTCGGAGAGGACTTCATCGGGACATCAAGACTCAAGCAGAATATCGAAGAGGCAGTGAGTAACGCGAACAAAAACCTGGAGATTTTCGAAAAGATTAAACAGTATACTATACTTACAGAAAGATTTTCCGAACAGAACGGAACTATGACTCCGACTCAGAAATTAAGAAAGAATGCTATTATTGAAAGGTATTCACATCTCATAGAAAAGATGTATTTGTAGCAAAAAGCCGTGAACATAAATAAAGCATCCAGAAAATAACCGGCACCTCCGGGGTGAATATAATAAGGAGCTGCCGGTTTTAATTGGTCATAATATTTTCATCGTATTGTATATATTGGTCTATTTTTTGCAGATATCTTTTCTTATGTTTGAAACTGAAAATTATATACCCTCTGAATCCGTCCTCATAAGAAAGTCTGATCTGTTCATGCGCCTGCTTAACTGTTGTTTTGCCTTTAACCATTACTCCCATATATATTTTTTCAGGCATGTCGGTTTTCAGAGAATAGCTTAGATAATTTTTATATATGGATTTTTTCCCGGTATAACTCATGACGCATGCGATGTCGATCAGCCCATTATCCAGCCAGTAAGGCCAGTCCTGGAAATAAACATCCCGCCCCAGATCGTATCTGGGCATAACCGCTGCTGAAACAAGAACTGAGTTATCTTTTTCCTTTACTGTTTTGTTGATAAGGCGTACTATATCAGTAATTTTATCCCGCCTGTAACTGTCGAACAGCTTTTTATATCTGGAATTTCCGAACCTGTTTATTTTTACAGGGTCTACACCGTATTTTTTTTTGAACTCGCGCCTGGCATATGGATTGTATCCGAAATCACTCAGATATTTTTTGTAATACCTGTTATAGCCTGAATAAGGGTATCTTATGAAATCGAGATGTATGCCGTCAATTTTGTATTTTGAAACTATGTCCCTGACAATACCGGCAGTGTAAATCCTTACACCGGGTACAGCAGGATCAAGAAAATACCCTTCGAGGATATTTTTCCTTAATTCACGGGAGGTATAATCAGTCATGGGTCTTCCTTTATAATCATAAGTGACCCAGTCCGGATGTTTAGAAAGAATATGATCTGAAATAGCAGGATAATTTTCAGGATTCAGCACAAATGAGACATTAATCCATGCGTGTATTTTAATTCCTGATTTTTTACCTTTTTTTATGATATAATCCAGGGGATCAAAATCAGGGGGTACATCAACCGGTTTAGGTTCATAGGCAGAGTCGTAATAGGCATCTCCACGTCCTCTGACCTGAACAAAAAGATTTCTGATATCAGTGTTTTTTACAGAGCTTATCAGCCTGTCAATTTTTTGAGGAGTTGCTATTTCATGCCGTACAATCCAGAGTGAGCCGGAAAAATTTCTCTTTACATTTAACGGTTTAATATATTCTCTGCTGCATGAAAGAAAAAATATTGAAGATATTAATAGAATTCTTTTTATTGTCATATAGGTTTTAATGAGTATTAAATTTAATAAAATATACGATCTTAACAGTTTGCTGTCAATTTTTTTAAAGTAAATAACTGTCAATATTATGTTAAAATATATGGTATTCATGCAGAAATTGTTTTAATATTTTGTATACAATGTAATTTTCTGTTTATACATTAAATATATATTCAGATAACATCGAGTATAATCGATCGGCAAAGAGAAGCAGTGGAAGAGAAAAAGAAATATCTGTTCATACTGAATAAAGGTCCTGAAGAAGGATATGAGGAGTTCCTTCTGTCAAAAAGGGATTTTATTTCTATGATCAGTAAATATACAGTTGAGCCAAGGAAAGTTTTCCTGGGGCTCGGGGATTTTCTTGAACTGGGGGATTATAACAACCTTATTGATGCGGTTCTTCTTGATCAGGATGTGGCAAAGCTTGAAGGGATCCTTGACAAGAATAACAGAAAAATCTCCGAGGGCGGGGATATTCCGTTTTCATTTTTCAAGCTTGGAGTATATTATCCCGATTTTCTGCTTAAAGATGTTCCTGTTGAGTGTATCTCCACAATAGGGAAAAAAGCGCGCATATTCCCCGGTGCGGAAAATTTTATAAAAAATATCAAGATTTATGAACCACTTATATTTACAGCTATACCTTTTGAAATATCTATAGAATATATGAAACGCCTTGGTCTTGACAGATCCAATCTTATAGCAACGGAGTATAAGAAATCGCTGTCCAGCAACCGGGAGGTCTATACCGGTGATATTGTGAAATTTGTTTCAGGCAACAGAAGAAGCATTGAGATAGAGAAAAAGATGGCTGAACTTAACCTTACTGAAAATGAAATTCTTTATATCGGGAGGGGGGAGGCCGGCTCAACCACTTTTTCTTCATATAAATCTATTGCATTTAACCCCTCCAGAAACATAATAAACAAATCAAATATTACAATTTACGGTTCGTCCCTCGATTCTCTCCTGGTTCTTTTTAATTTTAATTCTGAAATTGAAGAGTATCTTATGACTGAGAGCTTTGAAGATACTCTCCCATCACTTGTTGTATTTTCAGAGAAGAAAGGTAAGTCTCCTGAGCTGGTCCAGATTGAGCTTGAACACCGTCAGATGCAGGAAAATATAATCGGTCTCAAGATAGAACATTCAGCTGATTCCTACGGATCTCTTGAAAGAGAAATTAATGTTATGCTGGGTGCCTCTGCTATAAATATTTCCAATGTAAGAAATATTATTTATTCAAGAATGAAAAAATATAAAGAGGATCCCCAGAGCCTTGTTAAGGATGTTTATACCATAGCGCTGGAGAGATATAAAAATCTCTGTGCGGTTTAGTATTTACTGATTTTAAAAAGTAATTTTAACAAAACTATATATATTATATTTAAGGAGAGTAAGACTATGACAATTATTACGGAGATAAAAGCAAGGGAGATACTCGATTCCAGAGGAAATCCTACGATAGAAGTTGATGTTGAGCTTGAATCAGGGGCCGTGGGAAGAGCGGCTGTCCCATCAGGAGCATCAACAGGTGAGCATGAGGCTGTTGAATTAAGAGACGGCGATAAAAAAAGGTTTCTTGGGAAAGGCGTTCTCAAAGCAGTATCCAATGTCAATGATATTATTTCTGACGCGATCATGGAAATGGACGCAATGAACCAGATAGAGATTGACAATGCGCTTATTAAACTCGACGGGACCCCTAATAAAGCCAATCTGGGAGCAAACGCTATTCTCGGTGTTTCCCTGGCATGTGCAAAGGCTGTTGCCAATACTTTCGATATCCCTTTATACAGGTATATCGGAGGTGTTAATGCCTGTGAACTTCCTGTTCCTATGATGAATATAGTAAACGGCGGATCTCACGCGGATTCCAGTGTTGATATGCAGGAGTTTATGGTTATGCCTGTGGGGGCGGCCAGTTTCAGGGAGGCGCTCAGAATGGGTACAGAAACCTTTCATGCCCTTAAGAGCGTACTTAAAGAGAAGGGATATTCAACAAGTGTAGGGGATGAGGGAGGGTTCGCTCCAAATCTCAAGTCCAATGAAGAACCTCTTGAGCATATAGTTACAGCAATTGAAAAAGCGGGTTATAAACCGGGTAAGGACATCATGATTGCCATGGACCCGGCGGCAAGTGAATTCTATGATGCCAGGAAAAAGAAGTATATATTCAGTAAAAGTGACAAAAGTGAAAGGACAAGCGAGGAGATGATAGATTTTTATGGTAAACTGATAAGTGCTTATCCGATAATATCTATAGAGGACGGTCTTGCGGAGGATGATTGGGAAGGATTTGCTATGTTTACCAAAAAGTTCGGTTCTAAACTCCAGATAGTTGGTGATGATCTTTTCGTAACAAACACAGAGAGACTGAAGCGTGGAATTCAGGAAGATTCAGCAAATTCAATACTTATCAAGGTAAACCAGATCGGAACCCTGACAGAAACAATCCAGGCGGTTGAAATGGCTAAAAGAGCGGGATATACAGCGGTAGTGTCTCATCGTTCAGGTGAAACGGAAGATACAACGATTGCCGATCTTGTTGTTGCCTTAAATACCGGCCAGATTAAGACCGGTTCAGCATCAAGAACTGACAGAATAGCAAAATATAACCAGCTGCTCAGGATAGAAGAGGAGCTGGGCTCTATGGCTGTTTTTAAAGGAAAAGAGGTTTTTTACAATCTTGGTTAACAGAAACCGTTTCAGGATAATTTTTTTAATATTCGTCCTTTCCAGCGTCTACACTTTTGTTTTCAGCGAAAGCGGATTTCTGGAGAGGATGATGTTAAAGGCCAGGCAAATGGAACTGCAACAGAATCTGGCTGCTCTTAAAAAGTCCAATGAGGAGCTGAAAGAGCTCAGTTCCAGATACAGGGCCGGTATCTACACCGAAAAAGACATAATCAATTCCGGTCTTATATATTCCGGAAGCAAAGTAGTTGTTTTTAAAGAGAATTATAAGTCTGAAAAACTATTTTCAGAGGATATCAGTGATAATTTTCAGCTTGACCCCTCACACCTGAGGATTATATGGATCATAATTTCATTAATGATACTGATTTATTATATAAACCGTATTAGAAGCAGGGACGAAGCGTCAGATGGATAATATACTTACAGATTTTGATAATAATGATTTAAACGTGATCAAATGGCAGCTTAATTCCAGCAAAATTAATATGTCTGGAATTGTACAGAAATGCGTTTACGGTTATCCCTCTGTGATTATCCTTAATCCCTGTGAATTTGATGAAGAAAATGATGAAAAAAAGCTTAATTATATGGCGATAGCTAATCCCCTGTGGTTAACCTGTCCTTTTTTAAATAAAAAGATACACGAATTTGAATCTTATGGTTATATTAAAAAAGTAACCAGTTTCGTGAATTCGGACAGGGTCCTTGTGGATTTTATGAAAAATGCTCATGCAAACTATTATTATCTTAGAAGGAATCTTTATTCAAGGTATTTCGGGGACATAAGCCCTCTTGAATTTAACGATAAGATACTCACCTGCGGTATAGGTGGGATCAAGGAAATAGATAATATTAAATGTCTGCATCAGCACTACAGTCATTATCAGATATGCAGTGATAATGTAGTAGGCAGAATAGTTCATAATCTCCTCAACGGAATAAACTACTGCAGGGAGAGATTATGCGATGATGCCAGTCAGTAAGACAGGTCGCGAAATCTATGAAATAAGAAAGCTCAAAAAGGATGGCTCCATATCCTGCAATCATGTTGATAATGTAGTGCATGCCCTGAGATGCGGGGAACTTTTCGTTATGCCGGTTGATTCAATTTATGGGATTGTGGGCATAAATCGAAATGATGTTGTCAATAGTATACTTGAGCTTTCCGGTGACCTTCATAATAATCTTGAAATAATTATATCAAACTTCAAAATGCTTGAAGAAATAGCGCAAATTGATAAATTCAGCTATGATTTTTTAAAAAGGGTATGGCCCGGTGAAGTCACAGTTCAGCTGAAAAGCAGACAGTTCAGATCTGATAATTGTATCCTTATGAGAATGCCAAAACATAAATATCTGCTCGATATCGTAAGCGGTGTGGGAAAACCTCTTGTATACATGCCTGCAAAAAGTTCAGTAAGAAAAATGATTTTTAATGATAAAGAGATAATAAGGAGATTCAAAAATTTCTGTTCCCTGCTGCTGATAAATGAATTCAATAAAATCCATACTCTCCCGACTCTGATTGATATAAGCTGTGACAAGCTGACAATACTAAATGAAGGCCGCGTGAGCTCAGATGAGATTAAATCTCTCTATTTCCTAGGGGACATGTAATGTCGCACGAATTTCAATGAAAAGATTTTTTTTTACCATCATTACCCTTTTTTTTTGTTGTTGCCCCGTTTTTTCTGAAACGGGGGGGGAAATCCTCTCGTTAAAAACAGAACATTTCAATTTAACATATCAGATTGATGAAACACCCTATGCGGTAACTGTTGCCGAACTTGCTGAGGAGTATTTCAGGCAGATTGAAGCGTTTCTGGATTTTTCTTTAAATGAATCGGTAAATATATCAATTGGTAGTTTTAAAGGTAATTCGGCAGAACAGGTATTGTTAAACGGCCTGAAAATTAACTCCGGCAGTAATTTTTCTGTTATGAAAGAGCGTTTGCACCAATCCCTTTTTTCAATTTTTCTCAGTGAAATATCCCGCGAATCTGGAAAATCTTTTTTGGACAGAACAGACGATAGTCTTTTTGCCGATTCGCTCTGCAGATACTCAATAGAGGGCTTTAGTGAAGGCAGCCATTTTATTTTAAGTGACTATATATATAATCAAAAACATAACGGTATTAATATATCGGAGATTGATTCACTACCAGGAGAAATTGCATCTTCTCTTTATCCCGCGTTTTTCTGTTTTATCGAAACCGCTTTTGACAGGGAAGTCATGCTGCGGGCTCTGAAAGATAAGGACTATTATGGAAATTTTTTAAATTCTCTTTCAGCGGTCAGCGGTAAATCGATAGAGATTATTAACAATGAATTTTCATTATACCTTGCTTCAGAAATTCCGGTTATAAAAACAGAAATCCCCGGTGAACAGTTTTTAAAGACAGCAGGAGGAGGGGTTATAGATTTTGCGATATCCTCTGAAGATAATCTGCTTGCAGCTCTGGTTAACCGTGGGGAAAAGAACTTAATTATAATGATAAATCTGGTTGATGGGACTGAAACAGCAAGAATTGATGTGAAGACATTTTTTTTATTAAAGAATATTTTTTTTATAAATAAGGGGATCGCTGTGACCGGAAATTCGGAAGAAGGTTCATTTATCTCTTTTTATGATTTAAATTTAAAAGAAAAAAATAGGGAGATTAAACTTCCATTTATATATATAAATAATGCTGCACCTTCTGCGGATAAGAATGCTATTATAATAAATTCGCAGCATGGAATTGAAACAGGATTGCTTGAACTCGATTTTAAAGGGGGGAATTTAAAAAAGATTATTGCTGAAAAGGTTAATCGATTTTCAGGCCTTGCCTGTCTTAATGACTCAATCTATTACAGTTATGGAAAAGATATAAACGTTTTTACAAAAATTATAAATGAGTCTGTCCCTGAGTATGCAGTAATAAGATTAAACGGTGAGATAACATCGTTAAATATATCAGGAGAAATAATCCTTGTTTCGGTCAACAGTTTTAATGAAGGAAAGGTGTTTCTGTATAATGTTCCGGTGCAAAATTCAGCGTTAATTTTTTCATCAGAGTTTCCTGTTCATAAAGCTCTTCTGAAAAACAATGCTCTTTACTATTTAACCAGCTATAAAGGAGATAAAAAACTTCTGGTAAAGAAATTAGATCGCTGAAGGCGTAACAGGGATAATAAAAGTATTTAATATAGAAATAATATTGCCGATTTTTTAATAACTTGACTCATAATTAAATTTTTATGAATATACGGCTGATTTTAAAATTGCCGGCAGGATAAAAAATGAGCAGAACTGGATTTATAGAAAGAAAAACATCAGAAACCGAAATTCATGTCAGGGTTGTACTGGACAGTGTTGAGTCCTCATCGATTGACTCCGGGGTCCCATTTTTTGATCATATGCTAAACTCCATGTCAAGGCATGGACGGTTTCATCTTGAACTTTCCTGTAAAGGGGATATCCATATTGATGATCATCATACAGTTGAAGATATCGGTATTTGTATCGGAAAAGCTTTTAAAGACGCTCTGGGCAACAAAACAGGGATACGCAGATTCGGGCATGCGGTAATACCAATGGATGAATCTTTGACAATGGTCGCAATTGATATATCCGGAAGGTCTTTTTTTAAATACTCAGGGTGTGAACTGAAGGGGACAATTAAATCCTACAGTGAAGAGCTTACATTGGAATTCCTCCGCTCTTTTGCTGATAATGCCGAGCTCAATCTGCATGTTGAGCAGAAATACGGCGATAACAGACATCATATTCATGAATCGATCTACAAAGCTCTTGGTGTTGCTCTTTTTAATGCATGTTCACTTGATCCTTTTCTTGAAGGTATAGTCCCGTCTACAAAAGGTGCGCTTTAATGATTACAGTTATTGATTATGGGATGGGAAATCTGAGATCAGTGGTTAAGGCCGTTGAGTTATATACAGATAAAGTGAGGGTAAGCAGCTCCCCGGATTCGATTAAAGATTCTGACGCCTTAATCCTTCCCGGGGATGGAGCATTCGCAATGGCCATGGAGAATCTTGCAAATTTCGGCTGGATTGAGCCATTGAAAGAATATATTGAAAATGACGGTTTTTTTCTTGGAATATGTCTGGGATTTCAGCTTCTTTTTTCTGATAGTGAGGAGTTCGGTCATACGAAAGGTCTGGACATCGTTCCCGGAAATGTCGTAAAGTTCAGTGATGAAAGTCTTAAAGTCCCTCATATGGGGTGGAACCAGGTTAAGCTTACCGGGAGCTCCCAGTTCCTTGAAGGTATTCCTGATATGAGCTATTTTTATTTTATTCATTCTTATTATCCGGTTTTACCTGTAACAGAATGGCAGCTCGGGGCGGCTGATTATGGGATAGAGTTCCCCTGTATAGTGGGAAGGAAAAACCTGATAGCGACCCAGTTTCATCCTGAAAAAAGCCATAAAACCGGGCTCAGGCTTCTCGAGAATTTTGTAAAAAAAACAGGATAAAAAATTTATATATCATTTCGTTACTAAACCGGTATAAACGCATTTCTGTTAAATCTGTTTAAAAAAAATTAAACAAAAATAGTTAAAAAAAAGATTTGATTTAAAAAAGATTGGGGTTATATAATATTTTAAAAGATTTTTAGTAATATAAATAGGCCTGATTTTAAATAATTAATAAAAGTAAAAAGAGAGGAATTAAATGGATTCCTTTGACAATTATGAAAAAGATATAAAGTTCCCCCCCCTTATTGAGCAGTATGAGAGGAAAATATATGACCTCAGGCAGTTAATCGAGATCAGTAAAGGATTAAATTCGACCCTGGATTATAACATCCTTATTGATTCGATTCTTCTTACATGTATGGGGCAGCTGCAGCTTATGAATGCGGGGATTTTTCTTGTTAAGGCGCTGGGTGGCGATAAATTCTCCCTCCATAGAAATTATAAAGGGTTTGAACTCGATCATTCGATTGAGTATTCGTTTTCTCTTGATTCCTCACTTGTCAGATATATAGAATCTGAATTCCGTTGTTATACATATGATGAGGTAATTAATAATGTAGATGAATCATGTAAAGACGTTTTAAAGAGACTGTTACCGGATCTGATTGTCCCGCTTCAAAGTAAGGGGGAAATTAACGGATTTATCGTACTTGGAGAGAGAATAAACCAGGAGTTCTTTATTGAATCAGAAGTTGAATATATTTTAAATATCGGTTCTCTTGCGGGAATAGCCATCAATAACGCCAGGCTGTATGAAATGGCTACTACAGATATGATGACCAGGCTTAAAATTCATCATTACTTTCAGACAATGCTGGTTGACGAGATTAACAGATCGGTAAAATATGATAGACCGTTGTCGCTGATAATGGCTGATATTGATCATTTTAAAAAGTTTAATGATACTTATGGGCATCTGGCCGGTGATGAGGTGCTGAAAAGGGTATCCCATGAGATAAGAGAGAATATCAGGCTTATTGATATTGCGGCACGATATGGCGGTGAGGAATTTGCAATAATTCTTCCACGGACAGATATAAATGAGGCGATTATTGTAGCGGAGAGGGTCAGGACAAGCGTGGAAGCCCTGCAGGTTGAGTATAATGATAAAATTCTTAATGTTACAATATCAGTAGGTGTTTCTCAATTCGATTCGCTTATAGATCTTGATAAAAAGAGCCTTATTGAACGGTCTGACAGGGCTTTATATGTTTCAAAGAATGAAGGTAGAAACAGGGTTTCTTTTTTGTAAAATCAGTAGAGCATGTTTATGCATATAAAAAAATTAATCACTATAATGACCATATTTGTATTTTTATCAAGTTTCTATATTATGCCTTCAGTGTATGCTATAACACTTGGAGAAATAAAATCTGAAAACAGTGCAGAAACTACTGCTAAAGATTCAGATATCAGGGGTGGAAAGCCACCCGTAAAATCTGAAAAAGGATTACTGAAAAAAAAGGAAGAAAAGCCTGTTGCTGAAAAAAAGGCGATTAAAGATGAGGTCAGTCCAAGACTAGTCTGTCTGCTTTCGGTTGTTCTTCCTGGCGGTGGTCATTTTTATATGAATAATGATGCGAAGGGTATGTCATTTTGCCTTGCTGCAGGTGCCGGGTATACGCTTACCGGTTTTTTTATGGTCAAGACTATGCTGGCAGAAAGAGGAAGTATCGCTTATAAAAATTACCTTCTGCTCACAGGTTTTCTTTTTTTTATAACACTGATAATTCATTTTGTGGGTATAATTGAAGCGTACAGTGATGCTGATGAAATAAACAAAAGGAATCTTTTTGAATCCGGCAACGGGGAACCTTATCCGTCTAAAATGCTGTATGAAAATTAATTTTATGTCTCATTAATTTTTTTAATATTTTGTTGACACAAGGAAAGTTATTATGATATATGGCTATTGCGTTTAAAAAAGGGCCCATAGCTCAGTCGGTTAGAGCGGCTGACTCATAATCAGTAGGTCCAAGGTTCGATTCCTTGTGGGCCCAAAAGAGAGGGGATGTTAATCCCCTTAAGTTTTATAATAAGTGAAAAAGGATAAATACAATGTACGCGATTGTTGAGATAGCAGGAAAGCAATATAAAGTTGAAAAAGATGCTGTTATTAATGTTGATAGATTAAAAGGCTCTGAAGGTAGTATAACAATCGATAAAGTTCTTCTTTATTCAAATTCCGGTGATGTTAGAGTCGGTCAGCCGTATCTGAAAAACGTTCAGGTTAAAGCTGAAGTTCTTGGTGAAATTAAAGGAAAAAAAGTACTCGGTATAAAATTTAAAAGAAGAAAAAACTATCAGAGGACAATCGGGCACAGGCCTGTATATTCTCAACTAAAAATTAGCGAAGTAGTTGCAAGCTGACACTTGGTTACAGCGAGATTTTTTAATATATCATTTGATAATGGAATACATATAAAATCCGGCTCTGAAACAATTATTGTAGAAATCTCAGGGCATAGCGGTTATGGACAAAAAGGTTTTGATGTTGTTTGTGCAGGGATTTCAGCTTTAACACAGACTGTAATTGCATCAATTTCAAAACTAATTAGAATAGAACAGAATATTATAAAAAAAGATGGTTTGCTTAAATCTGAAATTATAATAAAAGAGACTGATACTGAACAGAATTCTAAATTGATGCTGATTTTAGAAACACTTCTAATCGGGTTATTGGAAATAAACAAAGAATATCCTGGTTCAGTAAAAATAGATTTTGTCACTGATTAAGGAGAATTGTTATGGCACATAAGAAAGGCGGCGGTTCATCCAGGAACGGAAGAGATTCCAATTCCAAGAGACTTGGCGTTAAAAAATACGGCGGTGAGTTTGTAACAGGTGGAACAATAATCGTCAGACAGAGAGGGACAAAATTTCATCCCGGTAAGAATGTTGGAAAAGGCGGTGATGATACTCTTTTCGCAAAAATGGACGGTTATGTAAAATTTGAAAGATATGATAAATTAAGAAAAAAAGTATCAATCTATCCTGTTGCATAATAGTTGAAATAGCTTTATATTTTTAATAGAACATCGCGTATGTAAATCATACGCGATTTGTTTTTTTCAGGAGTTGTGTCGTGGCTAAATTTACAGATGTCATTTCAATTAGAATAAAAGCCGGAGACGGCGGGCCCGGAGCTGTTTCATTCAGAAGGGAGAAGTATATCCCCAAAGGGGGGCCTGATGGAGGTGACGGAGGAAAAGGGGGAGATATCTATTTTGAAGCTGACAGACGTTATTATAATCTTTCCCATTTTTTTAAAGACAGGCTTTATAAAGCCGGAAACGGTCAGCATGGAATGGGGTCTAACAAACACGGGAAAGACGGGGAGGACCTTGTAATTAAAGTACCTCCCGGTACGGTGATATATAATGATGAAACAGGTGAAATGATTGTTGATCTCATGGAGGAGGAAAAACCTTTCAAGGTCGCAACCGGTGGTATAGGCGGCATGGGTAACGCCTTTTTTAAAAGCTCAACACATCAGACACCAAGGTTCGCTCAGGATGGCATGCCGGGGGAGGAACTGCTGATAAGCCTTAATCTGAAACTAATTGCTGATGTAGGGCTTGTTGGTCTTCCCAATGCAGGTAAGTCAACTTTGCTTTCGGTTATAACTAATGCGAATCCGAAAATTGGTGATTATCCTTTTACGACACTAACCCCAAATCTCGGAGTTGTTGATTATGGCGACGGGACAGTTTACAAGATTGCTGATATACCCGGTATAATTGAAGGGGCCCATATGGGGCATGGCCTTGGGCTATCTTTTTTACAGCATATTGAACGGGTAAAATCTATACTTTACATAATTGACGTATCCGGAGATGATCTTAAATATACACATGGATTACTGCAGAGCGAACTTGAAACTTATAATTCGAAACTGCTGAACAGAAGATATCGTGTTGTTTTTACCAAGACAGATCTTGTTTCACCTGAGGAACTTGAGGACAAGATCAAAAGTTTCGGTGATAATGTTATTTTGGTTTCAGCATTGTCTGATGAAAGCGTTGAAAATCTTATTTCTGAGATCAGGATGTTAATGGAGAAAAAGGATGAAGAGGAGTGAACTTGCCAGGCTGGCGAAACGGATTGTTGTAAAGATCGGTTCTTCATCAATTACGGAAAATGATAAAATTTCTTCTGAAAAAATTTTTAAATTCGCATCTGAAATATCATCACTGAAAAAATCCGGCTATGAAGTGATTCTTGTCACTTCAGGTGCAATTTCATCAGGAGCCGGGCTTCTGGATATAAAACGGGGTAAACTTACCATACCTGAAAAACAGGCTCTGGCTGCAGTGGGTCAGACACTTCTGATGAATGAATACAGAGAATGTTTCGCTAAACTCGGATATACAGTGGGGCAGGTCCTTTTAACCGAGGATGATATGCGCCATAGAAGAAGATTTCTTAATGCGAGAAATGCTACCAATGCACTTCTTAATATGGGGGTTATCCCTGTAATTAATGAAAATGATACGGTCGTTGTCTCTGAAATAAAATTCGGGGATAATGATTCTCTTTCCGCCCATGTATACAACCTGATTGAAGCTGATCTCCTGATATTGCTCAGTGATATTGACGGTTTTTATAATAATCTCAGCGATCCCGAGCCAGTTTACGAAATTGATAGAATTACGGATGAAATTATTTCACGCGCAGGTGGCACCGGTTCATCCCACGGCACAGGCGGTATGATCACCAAGATAAAAGCAGCAGAGATGATAATAAAGCTTGGCGGCAAGATGATAATTGCTGACGGCAATATTACAGGAATACTTACCAGAATTATGAAGGGTGAAAAGGTCGGAACCCTTTTTGCCGGTGAAAATGTAAAAGTTCCGGGTAGAAAAAAATGGATAAGCATGAGAAAACCGAAGGGAACAGTTACAATTGATGACGGAGCCGTCAAAGCCCTTATAAATGGGAAAAAATCTCTACTTGCCTCAGGAATAATAGATGTAACCGGAAGGTTTGATATGGGTGATATAATAGAAATTGTTGATCCCGCATTTGTCAGCATCGCAAAAGGTATAGTTAATTATAAATCTGAAGAATTAAAAATTATTATGGGTAAAAGAACAAGTGAAATAAAACATATTCTCGGAAGTGAATATTTTGATGAAGTAATCAACAGGGATGATATGGTTATAATGTAAATGGCATATCTTGATTTAATTGCAACATCCGCATTCGGAACAGAATCCATTGTTGCTCGTGAACTGAAAAAACTCGGTGTCAGTGAAACGCGAATTGATAATGGGCGCATATATTTTAAAGGTGATTATACTACTATTGTGAAGTCAAATATATGGCTTCGTTGTTCGGAAAGGGTTCTGATGATGATAACTGAATTCAGGGCTGAAGATTTCGGTGAACTTTTCGAAGGAACAAAAAGCGTTAAATGGGAAGATATTATACCTGAAAACGGTATTATGCATGTAACGGGTAAATCAGTAAAATCAAAACTTCACAGCGTTCCTGATTGTCAGTCCATTGTAAAAAAAGCTATCATAGAAGCAATGAAGAGGAGATACAGGCGAGAGACATTCGATGAAGACGGCCCCCTTTATAAAATTGAAATATCAATGCTGAAGGATGTTGCCACTATATCCATTGATACATCCGGGGCCGGTCTACATAAGCGCGGTTACAGACTATCACAGGGGGAAGCTCCCATAAAGGAGACACTGGCTGCTTCCATTATAAGTTTGAGCAGATGGTCCCCTGACCGCCCGTTTATCGATCCTATGTGCGGTTCAGGAACATTCCCGATAGAGGCGGCACTTTTTGCTAAAAATATTGCTCCAGGATTAAACAGGAGCTTTGCTTCAGAGAACTGGCCGCAGATTCCTCAGAAGGTATGGCTTGCACAGAGGGAGGAGGCTAAAAATCTGATTGTGAACCCGGAAATGGATATTTCAGGTTTTGATATTGACAAAAGAGTTTTTAAGGCTGCTGAGATGAATGCCTCTGAGGCCGGAGTTTCAGACTGTATTACTTTTCAGAAAAAACCTGTAGCAGAGCTGAGCAGCAGAAAGAAATACGGCTGCATTATATGCAATCCGCCATACGGGGAGAGGATGAATGGAGGAGGGTACATAAATGACCTGTATCGTGAAATGGGTGAGGTTTTTTCCAGACTTGATACCTGGTCACTTTTTATCCTCACATCCTATGAAAACTTTGAAAAAGCATTTGGCAGAAAATCTGATAAAAACAGAAAACTTTATAATGCGAAATTAAAAACATACCTTTATGAATATTTTGGTCCAAGGCCGGATAGAGTCAGGAGGAGGGATACAGCTTCCTGAAACATGAATTGACGGCATTAAAATATATTCTGTGTCCCTCTTTGTTTATGTGAAGTTCATCGATGCACAGCCTGTCAACATCCATGCTGTCCTTTACAGGGCTGATTACGACGATATCAGAGAATTCTCCGGCAAGTTCATCATAAATATCATTATATAGATCAAGGCTTTGCTGAATCCCGGGGCTTTTACTTAAATATAAATTAGTTGCTTTCAGGATTTTGATAACAATTACTTTTGTTCCTGTTTTTTGGCATCTTAAAAAAAATTTTCTAAGATTAATTCTGAATTCATCCGGTGAAACGTCAGAAAGTTCAGGCTTTCTTTGCCGTGTTTTCTTTACATGATTTATATATCTTGTTCTAAGTTGCGGGGTGAGTATTTTATTCATGAAAAAAAACTCAACCCCCTTTTTCCGAAACAAACGAGGTGCACATTCGGTAAGTCCGATCTGCATTATTACAGTTCCGGGCATATATGTTTCAAGGAGATCAACTCCTCCGCCACCTTCTGTTACAAGACGTCTGGAGGTTGAACCCCTTGCGGGTCTGTCAATGATATCAAGGTTGCGGTATTTTTTTTTCAGGAGGTATATCCATGTCTCTTCGTAACTGACGCCGGGCCGGGGCATAGAAATGGAGTCAGTTATTATAAGTACTTTATTGTTTTTCATTTTAACTTCCGGAAATCTCATCAACCAGGGCTGAAAAGAGAGTAATAACATCAGAATTTGATTTTCGAAGTTTCTGGGTAAGCTGTTTGGCTATTGCCCTTGTTATTCGCAGGCCGATTACCGGATTTTCATCTCCAAATTTAATAAAGTTATCCCTGTTTAAAACCAGACATTCACAATCGGTTTTTGCTTCAACAGTGGCAGAGCGTTTGTCGTTGTCAAGTAACGCGATCTCACCGACATAGACTCCACCGCTTTCCGCATTAAGAGATGTTACAACATATTTCTGATCCTGAAGGGTTTTCTTAATGATATCAATCTCGCCTTTTAATATTATAAAAAGTTCATCTCCGTGATCTCCTTCCCTGATAATAGTCTCACCTTTTTTAAAAAAAGCGATTTCACTTAACGAGATTATCCTGTTTATTACATCATCATTATTTTTATAATCTTTAAAAAAAGATACTTCCTTAAGTTTGGTTTCAATGATTTTAGCCAGTTTTTTCTTTTTATCAACAGTCATTGTCAGCAACCTCTTCCTTCAATAACAATCGCCTTACAGTATTTACTGATTATGTAATCAGGCTCCGGATTAATTACAGGACGGTTTGCAGTCATTACCTTAACCGTTTTTAAATTGTCAACCAGAGTCGAAATATCCGGCGTTTTCTGGGCTTCCTGTATCGCTTCCATTTTGCGTATATAGAAGTTTCCGGTATTTTCAAGAATGCCAATAAGTATAAAATTTTTCATCGATTTATAAAATTCAATCAGATCCGAATACTGGCGGCCAATGAATTCCCTGGGAGGATCGATAGTATTTATATTTACTGTCGTATTAACATCAAGTAATTCATTGATAACATGAGAAATGCCGCTTCCAGCTGAAGCATTCGCTATCAGGTGCCTGTTGTAATCTGTCGTGAGTATTATTTCATCACAGTTGGCTGTAATAAGATATCTTTCGAATTTCGAATCGAGCAGTTCAGCTGTTGTATAAACACTTTTTGACATCGATTTTATAGTTATAATAGACATAACAGTTCTGGAGTCAACCTCCTGTACTGAACCCTGTACAAGACGGTCGGCAAGAATCAGTACCTTTTTTGCATATTTCAGGTTTGCTTTCCTTAAAACGGATTCATCTATAAAATCACCGTGAATATAATTAATTCCTGAAAGAGATTTATCACTTTTAACAAGACTGATCTCTTCCGCACCGGCAGTATTTATAAGGACAATCTCAGATGCGATGAACTCATTATTTTTATTGATAATATCATCAAGCACTCTGGCCATGTCCCGTTTCCATCCGCAGATGATAAAATGATTTTTAAGTTTGACAGGTTTCAACCCCTTTTCCTCCTTTAACTGTCTCTCAACAAAAATTGAAGCAATATTACCGGTTACTACACCGACAAGAGATACACCGAAAAACATAAGAAGTATCCCCGCAAGTCTTCCGGGAACTGTAACGGGATAGTAATCACCATAACCTACTGTTGTTGAAGTAACAAAGGCCCACCATATTGAATCACTGAATTTACGAATATTACTTGAGTTATCTGCATCTTCAATTACCTGGCCGTTCTCAGTTTTATAATGGATAAATTTTCTTTCGACGTAGTATGTTGCGGTTGAAAAAATCAGCAGTATAATAATACCGGCTACAAGAATTTTAACAAGCATACTTGAAGAAACCCGGTAATAAAAATTGCGGATCGTTTTGTTTTTCAGAATGTTTCCTGGAAATGAAATAACATTTATTAAAATTTTAGTTATGACTGTTTTCATTTTTTTCTCGCTATAATTTACAATTCGTAATATTTATGATAGCTTATTTATATTATCGAAATAAACAATTAAGATGTAAACCAGTTAATTAAAAAAAACGGTTATGCACATGCATTTGTTTTTTTATCTGTTAGAATGCAGGTTATAATCATTTTAATTGTAAATCACTGCGCTGGTTTTTTCCTTAAATGGATTAGTGCGTACGGACAGGGAATAGAGGAAAGGGTATTCTGATTTAATATGACTCATGTATAAAATCCATTCATGAATAATACTGTTGTAAACGCGTTTAATGTCTGCTTTAAGATGATCAATATCGGCTTTGGGGTGGTTGTTGAAACCTTCCCGTAAATTAAGCTCTTCAATAAGGTGAGATGTTGCAAGAAGCGTGTCAGTAAATGAATCATGCTCATCAATATTTGAATTTTCGAGAAGGTCGAGTATAAAAAATTTTTTTCCGGTAATGAATTTTTTCAGTTCGAGCATTGATTCCGGGTTAAATTCAACTGTAACTCCCTTTTTAGATATTCTTCTTTCCGCACGTTCGAAGTCCTTTAGGCTCCATGATGTATTTATGTCCAGTTTAGATCTCAGGAAATCAGCATCGGGGGTTATTTTAATGAGATGTGATATAAGTTCATTTCCCGCTTCACTGAAAAAAATGCCTATTGATACATTAATTTTTTTTAAGAGGGCAATTTTTTCTTTTCTCTGAAGCAGCCGATCTATAACAAAAGTTACAAAAAGAACCTGAATAGGAACGAAAGAGAGATCCTGAAAAAAATAAAATGATGTTTCAGATTCCCTGTGGAAAAGCAATATTTGAAGTGAGTAAATTGAAATCGAAAGGAACGTCAGGGATGATGCAATTATGACGAACCATCTTAGATCACTTTTTTTTTTCATGCTATCGTATTACAAAGTATTTTTTGAAATTTTCGTTGAGTCTCAGATAAAATGCAGCTTTTTCGGAATTGCCGGTTTTAGTATAATAATAATCGAGAAGTTGCGATGATTTGATAATAAAAACATTCAGTTCTCTTCCTTTCATGCCCTTATTTATCTCGAAGTTGCCTGATTTGATTAATTCGCGGGCAATATTAATATGACGGCTATAGCATAACATTTCCTTTTTTATGACGTCCGGATTGATTTTAAGCTCTTTGTCAATTTTAACAGTATCAAGAGTTCCGCTGAGAAGATAATATTTTTTTATATTGATCAGCGACGATGCTATTAATGATTTGTAATATCCGTTTTGCAATCTGTCTCTTATAAGCTCAAATCCTTTGAGTTTCTGCGAGTCGGAATCGGGTAATTCTCCATAAACATTTTTATAAAGATTAAAAGTTATCTTCTGGACATCCATGCAGTCCTGATCAGAAGCGAGCATTGACATAACCTTCCTGTAGTTATCAGGGTTGCGTTCAAGAATTTTCATGTAAAGTTCAACCCCTCTGATTGCTTCGGAAAAAATAGCAGTGTTTTTAGACTTGAAGTCGTGCTGTGATATCAGTTTCATCCCTTCTATTATCATAGACGATTGTGCGGTTATTAGTATGAGCTCCATATCAGGTTCAAAGTCCGCTGAAGTCCTTTTTTGAAGGGAGCTGTCTTCATACAGATCTTCCTGAATGTCAGGTTGCGACTGCTCTTCTGCTACCTGTTGGTCGTTTATTTCCGGGGCTTCATCAAATAAAAAAAAGTCATCAATTTGATTTTTATTTTTATCTTCCGGAATTGGATCAAAATCAAAGATATCTTTATCAGTCATAAAAGCTGCCTGTTTTAATTTTCAATTATATCATAAACAAGATTAAATGTAATCATACATTGAAGTGCTGCTTTGAGAGGCATACCCGAAGTAACCCCGATCATATAATCATCCTTAACATCAACATAAGACCATGATGAGCCGTTTACTGTTATTGACCCGGCATATTCGAGTGTATCTGCATTAAAAAGTTTAATTTCTTTAACATTGAGATAGTTCATATTCATTCCTTTTTTTGTTAAGTTTTAATGATATACCACTTTTTTTCAAGATTTTTTTATTCAAATATAATAGGAATGTGAATTTGCAGCTTGACAAGTATTCAACTTTGATTATTATAAAAAGATCAAAAATTATAAGAATTATTATAAATATGATGTATATTGAATATAGCGTAAGGTAAACATGTAACCGGTGTTCTATGTTCGAAAAGAAAAAAATACAGAAATTTAAGGATGAGAACAGGGCCGATAAACTGTTTTCGCTTCTCAGGCACAGGAAATCGCAGATCAGAATAGATGCTCTTGTCGCTTATTTTGATATTCAAAATAATAATCCGGAAGAACTTGAAAAGGCCCGTTTTCTCCTCAAGGATAAAGTTCAGGTTGTAAGAAACAGGGCGGCTCTTTTATTTGCCCGGCATGGCGATCCGGGTGTTATTGATAATTTCCAGGAAATTATCTCGGGAGGCTCTCCTGGGGAGCAAATAGAGCTTATTAGAATCCTTCCTCATTATTATTCCAAGAATGATGATCGAATAACACAGATACTCGCTATTGCCTTGAAGGATAAAAAGCAGGCAATACAGGGGGAAGCTGTAAGAACAATCGGTGAAATGGAAATGGAAACAATGGCTTTTTATCTTCTCGATTTTGTTAATCATTCAAATTCGAGAATAAGGCATGATGCTGTTGTGGCCCTGGGCAGAACAAAAAATTCGATGGCTATAGAGGCTCTTATTGGCTCGTTAACAGATTCAAGTGCAGATGTCCGCAGGGCTGCAGAAGAATCTATCAGATTGATTGGAGACGATAGAGGAATTAATTCACTTAAAGACGCACCTTTTATGCTCATGGTTAAAAATATGAATGAGAGTGTTGCTAATAGTCTTACTACTGTGACCAATATAGGCAAGCAGAGAAAGGAGTGCGGGCTGCCATTGCTTCATAAGGCATGTTATGATGAATATAAAAGTATAAGGCTCGAAGCGATTAAATCAATATCACTTTTAAGGAGCGATTTATCAATTTCTATTCTCATAGAGTTGCTTTCAGATAAGTATTATGATGTCCGAATAGAAGCAATAAGGTCACTTGCTAAATATAATACTGAATCAGCTTTAAATGCTGTTAAAAAAGCGATAAATGATCCAAATACAAATGTAAGAAATGAGGCAAAAAAAACCTTCTCAACAATGAACCTCAGGGCATCTTCAATCAGCGGAAGAAAATATTAAACTCACATCAACTCTTTTTTAGTTATTATTTTTGAAATAACACTGATATTTGTATGGTAATTATGCAAACGCACATGTTTTGTTGATAATTCTTAGTATGCCTTAGATTGATTGGTGAAAATATTAACACTACAAAAGTTGATGTATAAAAAATATATACTACCTAAATATCCACTCGTATTTTTCTTGACGTTCTAATAATAATGTGTTAAATTCAAAAGTGTAATACAAAAATGTTAACGATTTTCTTATTTTAGAGCGAAAAATAATATAATAATGATAATTACTTTTTTATTACTTGCACTGTTTCTTTCATTTCTTGGTCATATTGCGGCTTTAGTAACTTATGTTACTAAAAGGTCTGAAGGATCTTTAAAAACATTTATTAACACAACATTGAGCAATGTAATACTGGCAGGAACATGTATTGTTGTTTTTATATCGAAACCTCATCTGTTGAGGGATCTTAATCTTGTTTTACTTTCATGGATAATGTCCGGCCTGGTTATGTTCGTAACGCTTTGTATTAAAGTAAAAATTTTCATTACCATTTATAAAAGAGCAAAGGATCCAAGTAATTATCATCTTAATTTTTTCGGCAAAAGAGTATTGCATGCAACTGTTGTAAAAAAAATGGAGATTGCTCTCTTTTTCGGAACGATACCATTTTTTTTGATATCAGGTTCATATTTCATTGCAAGGTTAATCAATTTTTTTTTATACAAACACCTTTGACTTTGCTGTACACATTTTTTAATTTGTTTAATATACCTCTGTGAGAGGTAAAGAATATAATCTAAGGGGGGAAAATATGCCGTTTATCAGTTATAGAGCCAAAGAAAATTCTACAAAGTGTGAAGAGTGTCGATTTAATTTTGTAAAAAATTACAAAATCGATGAAAAAGGATATGCCCATTTTATGGAGCTGGATAACAAGCTTGCCCAGCTTAAATTCGGTATGATGTGGGCATCATGCAAAGTTTGTCCTAACAGGGAAGATTTTAAAAAGGTTTATGGTATTGAACCTGTTCAATATTTCGGAGCAGCATTAGGTTAATTCCTCATAAACTGCTGTTAAGAGGATATAATCCCCTTAACAGCAGCTCTAAAACATCCTTCACTATCAATTATTAAATTAAAAAAAGTTTTATATATAAAATAATATTTTCTTGTAAAATTTGATATTTTACGGCATTTGATTATTTTAATACTATATCTATTAAGGAGAAAATATTATGCCTAAAACTCTCTCTCATGAAGAAAAGGTGGTACTAATCGGATTGTGTAAATATATTATAAGTACTGATGGTTCTGTTACGCCTTCAGAACTTGAGAGTATGAATATTATTGCCGATGAAATCGGATTTGATGATTATCAGAATATTTTTAATGATGTAGATACTGAGATAACCTCCTTGGAACTTCTCAAAGAAAAAATTGAAAACCTTGAAAAATCTGCGAACAGAAAAAAAATTTTGAAGTATGCGATTCAAATATCCAGATCAGACGCAAACATAAAAAGTGATGAAATGGATATTCTTGTTTATGCAGCTGATTCATGGGATATAGATATTAATACAATAATCAGGTAACAGGAGTATCAAATGCCACTAACAATTAAGCAACTTGGTGAGAGAAAAATCAAGTCTCCGCTTCTTGAACAGTTCAATCTTAATGATATGAATTTTGTAAGAGATGAAAAGAGGATGCTCTATAATGTTATGCTTGAAAACCATGATTCATCAACAATAGACACCGAACTGACCTTTGAACTTGCCGGTCCGAGAGAATATCTCTATTTTAATCCTGAAGAAACAACTTCAGCTATTGTTACATGCGGTGGATTATGCCCCGGGTTGAATGACGTAATAAGATCTATAGTTATGGAATCATATTACAGGTATGATGCAAAAAAGATATACGGGATAAGATACGGTTATAACGGACTTAATCCTGCAAAAGGTTTCGAGCCCATTATGTTAACTCCTAATCACGTGAGGGACATACATATGGACGGAGGGACTATGCTCGGTTCCTCAAGGGGGGGGACCGATGATATGAACATCCTTGTTGATACTCTTGAAAGGATGAAGATTAATATACTTTATACTATCGGCGGCGACGGAACATTGAAAGGAGCACATGAGATTGCTAAAATGGCAAGGGAGAGAGGACTTGAAATGGTAGTAGTCGGTGTGCCGAAAACAATTGATAATGATATAAGCTTTATACAGAGATCCTTTGGATTTGAAACAGCATTTTCTGTAGCGGTAAATTCTATTGTTACCGCCCATGTAGAAGCAAAAGGGGCTCCTAACGGAATAGGTCTTGTTAAACTGATGGGGAGGAATTCGGGTTTTATTGCCGCTAATGCCGCTCTTGCAATGAATGACGTTAATTATGTACTTGTTCCTGAAATACCTTTTGAACTTGAGGGGGACAACGGGCTCCTGCATCATCTTGAGAAAAGACTTCATGAGAGACAGCATGCTGTAATATGTGTTGCAGAAGGTGCCGGGCAGGATCTCGTGGCGCGTGATGGTGAAGTCAAAAGAGACGCTTCCGGTAATGTGAAGCTAAAGGATATTGGTTTATACTTAAAAGAACGGATCGAAGGCCATTTTAAAAAGAAATCAATGGAAATCAACCTTAAATATATTGATCCAAGTTATATGATCCGCAGTGCTCCCGCAGTACCTAATGATGCTATTTTCTGCGCTCAACTCGGGCAGTATGCGGTTCATGCTGCGATGGCAGGTAAAACAGACCTTGTTATCGGGCAATGGAATAATAATTACACCCACGTTCCCATTGAACTGGCTATATCAAAAAGGAGAAATATCAATCCTACAAGCAGGTTCTGGTTTACAGTACTTGATGCGACCGGACAGCCTGAGAGGATGATAAATAATTAAACGGTATGTTCCTGGTTGAGGATAAAAGAATTCATGACCTTAACGGAAAGGAAATTTTAAAAGGAGATTATGTTCTTTACTGGATGCAGCAGTCACAGAGGGCGGTTCATAACCACGCTCTCTGTCATGCTGTTCAGCTTGCGGATTCTTTAAACCTGCCTGTAATCGTTTTTCTCGGTATTACCTCCGATTATCCTTCTGCAAACCTGAGGCATTTTAAATTCATGATAGACGGTCTTGCCGAAACTGAATTATCTCTAAGAGAAATCGGTATTAAGATGGTCACCTGGCTGATTGATCCCGTTGAAGGTGTTGTGAGACTCTCTGAAAACGCGGCCGTTGTTGTGTCCGATTTCGGTTACTTGAAACATCAGGTTAAATGGAGAAAGGAGGCTTCTTTAGCTGTAAAATGCAGGTTTGTTGCTGTAGAATCTGATGTTATGGTTCCCGTAGAGACTGCATCTTCAAAGGAGGAGTATTCAGCAGCCACCCTGCGTCCGAAAATAACTGAACTTATGAAGTTTTACGCTGATGTTCCACCTGTAATGAAGCCGTCAAAGAGTTCACTCTATTTTAAAATAAACAGTGCAGATTTATCAGACTGTGAACTTTTATTAAGTGATCTTAAAATCGATCGTTCAGTAGCACCCGTAACCGGCATAAGGGGCGGTACTTCAGCAGCGTTGAATAACCTTGATAATTTTATTAAAAAAGGTCTGCATATATACCACGAGAAAAGGAGTGAGCCCTCAACCGGCATAACATCGGGATTAAGTCCGTATATTCATTTCGGTCAGATTTCGACTCCATATATTGCCGGTAAAATTATGGATATTGAATCTCCGGGAAGGGATACTTTTATTGAGGAGTTAATTGTCAGAAGAGAGTTGGGGGTTAATTTTGTTTATTATAACACTAATTACGATTCATTTGAATCAATACCGGCATGGGCTGCCGCGACATTGAAAAAACATCAGTCGGATAAACGTGAATACCTGTATTCAAAGATGGAACTGGAAATGAGTCTTACACATGATATCAACTGGAATTCTGCCCAGAATGAGCTGGTAAACACCGGTAAAATACATAATTACATGAGAATGTACTGGGGGAAAAAAATTATGGAATGGACAGAATCCCCTGAAGAGGCGTTTGATTACATGGTTGAATTCAATAACAGATATGCCCTCGACGGAAGGGACCCGAACAGTTATGCAGGAATAGCATGGTGTTTCGGCAAACATGACAGACCCTGGAAAGAGAGGCCGGTGTTCGGTACTGTAAGATATATGAACGAAAACGGATTAAAAAGAAAATTTGATATGAGCGGTTATAATACAAAATATTCATCCAATAAACAGACATAGGATGTTTTTATTTTCTTCTTTACAACTCGTTCAGGTTATACAATATATCTGATAATGTTTCTTCCTGAAAATGATTTCTCAAATTTTAATTCTATCAAATCTGCTCTAAGTTAGTTTAATGAGGAAATTGTTATTCCGGAAGGCATGTAACAGGCTGTAACAAATTATTTTTCAGGAGATTGTAATGCCGGATATCAGGGAATTATCAGAAATTCTGGCAGGGATGACTGTTGCAGAGGATATTGAAAAGCTCCTTTATGAATTGCTTACTGATAACGAAAGAAAGGATCTTATTTTAAGATGGGAATTGATGAAAAAACTCTATCAGGGGGTGCCGCAGAGAAGTATAGCCTCTGAACTTGGAATAAGTTTATGTAAAATAACAAGAGGATCTAAAATACTTAAATCCTCTGATTCAGTAACCGGCAGGCTTCTCGAATCAATGCCGGAAATGGGAGAGAATAAATTTAAATAAGCGTTTCACCACATGCATGGAGATCATAATTTTTAAATAATTCCATGCATGTGAAAATGGAATTTATTTAGTACCAAAGAGCCTGTCGCCTGCGTCACCGAGTCCCGGAATTATATACTTGTTGTCATCCAGGTAATCATCAATATTTCCAGTATAAATTTCAACATCGGGATGCGCATCTTCCACTGCTTTTATACCTTCTGGTGCAGAGATAATAGATATCAGCACTATATTATTGAAACCTTCTTTTTTAAGAAGGTCAATTGTCGCTACAACTGAACCTCCTGTGGCAAGCATTGGATCAATGATAAATACCAGAGGGTTTTTTATATCCTCCGGAAGCTTGCTGTAATATTCTACCGGCATTTTTGTGTCGTGATCACGATACATCCCGACAAAGCCGACACGCGCGTTTGGAACAAGTGTTAGTATACCGTCAAGCATTCCGACACCCGCCCTGAGAATAGGGACAACAACTATGTCATTTTTCATCCTCTTGCCTGTCATGGGAGCCATAGGCGTCTCAATCTGGTAGTCTTCAATCTCAATATTTTTCAGGGCATCATAGCATATGAGCATGGTTATTTCATTTGCAAGTTCACGAAATTCTTTATGTTCTGTTTTGAGGTCCCTGAGAGCTGTAAGCTTGTGCTTCAGAAACGGGTGATTGATTTCATGATGCATAATTTAACTCCTTGTTGTAGTATTAATTATATTTTTAGATGTTTTTTTTATGTTAAAGCTAATAAAAAAGCCTGAAATTAATTCAGGCCTTTTGTATAAAATATTATATATTGTATCTGTCCCATTTGCTTGTATAGAATACTTTGTTCTTCACGTCTGCCATCCGGTTTTTTTTATTAAATTTTTAGGATCAGTTCTCTCACAGTCAATTCTTTTTCACGGATTAAGCAAAATTCCTTCAGCAGCCCTGATGCCGGATGCCCAGGCACCTGTAATTCCTCTGCTTGTCCCGGCCCCGTCACCGATCATGTATAGGTGATCTTTGACCATGAAATATTGGTTTATAAATTCAGGCCTGATTGCATATGTTTTAATTTCAGGGTAGTATATTATGGTTGATGGGTGCAGTATTCCCGGAATAATTGTATCAAGCAGTTTCATCGCACGCCAGATGTCCCGGAGAATTTTTGAAGGTATAGCGAGACTGAGATCACCGGGGGTAGCGTTTTTTAAAGTAGGCATGAAATCGTAAAGGTCATCGTTGAAGGTTTCTCTTTTGGACCTTTTCCCCAGCCTGAAATCTCCGATTCTCTGCATCATCGGCTGGCCTCCGGAAAGCTGCATTGCCATCTGTCCGAGAATTTCGGCAAACTGGTGACCGCTGACAACGGGATCTGTAAGTGTTATCGTTTTAAGCATGGCAAAATTGACAAGCCCGTTGGAGGCCATGTCTGTTGAGTATGCGTGTCCGTTTACTGAATAATACTTATCATACTTCTCCTTTACTATATGGGCAGAACCTGAATTAGTACAGAATGTTCTGACCCTTCCCGGAAAGATGAATTTAGGATCATAGTAATCTTTTACAATGGGGTAGTACTGTTCCCGGGCCTCAAGCCTGACTCCGACATCAACTATATTGTCGGAATAGACTATATTCAGTTTATCCATCAGACCCTGAAGCCAGGTGTAACCTGCTCTTCCGGGAGCAAGTATTATATCATTGAAACGTATCTCAGATTCGTCATTGAGGTATATTTTTTTTGCTTTCAGGCTAACATCAGTAACCTCTGTTTCAAGGGCAACAGTTACTCCTGATTCCTGAAGTTTAAGTATGAGATCGCCGATAAGACCTTTGGCCCTGTCTGTGCCAACATGTGACTGTTTTATATTAAGTAGTTTAACTCCAAGTTTTTCTGCGCGTTTTATGTATATGTCAAGGTTCCTCTGCTGAACTATGGCCGGGTTCAGATGCCCTGCAACAATATCAAGCATCCGGGCTGCTTCCTCTTCAGTCCAGAGTTCAGTGGAAAAGCCTACAGGGTATGTGTAGTTCTGTTTACAGTCATTACGAAGTCCTCCTGAACTTATTTTTGATTTTTCAAGGAGTAGTACACTTTTTCCTGAGTTTTCCGAAATATGGAATGCCGCACCGAGACCGGCCGGGCCTGAGCCGACAATTATAACATCATATGATTTGTCCATTTAGCACCTGTAATCATTATGAACTGAAACCAAATGACTTTATAATATATTAGTATGGTGAGTCTAGAATTTTTTCGAAAATATAGTTCTTTTTCAATCCGGTTGAGATTAGCAGTTAAAAGTGACATAATGTTTAAGCGTAATTTTTCCGGAAAAATTTAAGTCAGATATCGATTTATTGAATAAAACTTTTTTTTTACTTCAAAGTATTTATATTAGAATTAACAAAGTTTACATCGTTTTCTGTTCAAATAAAATAATACGTAACTGTTCCGGGGGATGTAACAGGGACGGTATATATAAACATATTAGCAGATGATTTAGTACAGGCATTTTCAATAATAATTAAAAAAGTTAAAGGGGGGATGGAAATGAAAGATATATTTTTCAGTAAAATTAAGTTCCCACTAGTAATTATCGCCCTGGGTCTTATGGCTGAGATATCATATATATCAGCAGATCAGAATACTTATAAAAATAAATGTTCCAGATGTCATTCTTTGAAAGAACCAAATAAGTACAGCAGGGTGGAGTGGAAGAAAAATGTTGAAAGAATGGCAAAACGTGCAGGGCTAACCCGGGCCGAGATTGACAGTATAATAAAACTTAACACAAGGTAGCAGGCCTGTACTCACTGAAGCTATATAAAAAGCCCCATGAAAGGGGCTTTTTAATTGCTATCCGTCATAATTAAACCTGAAATTAATCTTTCCCTTTTGTCAGGTAACTTACAGTAAATATTATTATTATTACTGCAGGGAAAAGCAGCAGGTTGTATTTGCCCATTGAAAGAAATTTAAATATAAGGGAGACAGAACTTCCGGTTATAACCGCAGCTATTGCCCCGTACCTGTTCAGACTGAGATTTTTTCTGTAGAATCCGAGTACTACCGGAATTATAAGACCCGTAGTATATATAGTCAGTGCGAAAAGCATCGATTTTATAATGCCGCCAAGGTACAGGGTTATCAGGATTGCAAGGGATCCCATAATCAGGATAAGTATCCTTGTTAGAAAAACCTGCTTTCTTTCCTCCATCGCTCCTTTGAAAAAGAGTGGATTGATTATATCTGAATTGATTATAATACATGATGTTATTAAACAGGTATTTGCAGATGACAGGAATGCCGCGAGCAGTGTTGCAACAACAATACCTTTAATCCATTCCGGTAGCTGTTCAAGTATAAGTTTTGGAAATACAGATTCAGATTCAATCCCGGGGTATAGGGATTTCCCGTAGATTCCTATTGCCGTAATAATAATTGCAAATAAGGCAACAAGTGCTGCAGCGGCAAGGACCGAATTTCTTGCCGTCCTTTTGTCTTTAGCAGACAGAATCCTTGAATACATGTCAGGGCCTGCGAGAAAGGACGTTCCGACAAAGAGAAAGTAACCAAGCAGATTATAGTAACTGAACCTGTAGTTTACCGGAAAATTCAGGTGCCCTTCAGGAAGCGGAAGATTCCAGAAGTAACCGAATTTCATGAAGAGTATTATAAAAAGAAGCCCGATACCGGAAAAGATCAGAACTGTCTGAACAGCATCAGTCCTTATTACAGATCTCTGCCCTCCGGCCATTGTATAGATAATAAAAATTGAGCCGAACAGAATAACCGCGGAAGTAAAGTGCCCGGGCAGCAGCAGGTTAATTATCTTGCCCGCAGCAGCGATTTGTGCGCTGACGATACCGAGCCATGCTATAATAATTACAACTGAAGATATAATTCTCAATGAATCGCTGCCGTACTGGGCATATAAAACTTCAGGAAGAGTGAATACCTCCATTTCCCGGACTTTCCCCGCGAAGAATATGCCGAGTATAAAAAGGAAAACCGAGCCTGAAAGTAACCACCATAAAGCAGGTAATCCCATGGAGAATCCGAGTCCTGCAACACCAAGTGTCGCAGAGCCGCCGATTATTGTAGCAATGAGGGAACCGGTAATCCGCAGGGTGGAGCCGTTCCTCCCGCTGACAAAAAAATCAGCCGTTGTATTGTTACTGCCTGTTTTTAAAATACCGATCAGAAAAACAGCCGCAAGAAAAATGATCGTAATTGCTAAACTCATTTGTGCTCCAGTTGAAATTTTAAATGTAGTGGATATCCCCGGAATTGACAATCCGCAGAGAGTCCCCTGTATCAACAACGAGGTTGCCGTCCTCGTTAAGTTCTATTACTTTTCCTGTAAAGGTTTCATTAAACTGCTTAATCCTGATGTCCCTGTTTATAATGTCAGCACGTTCCTTCCATACTGACAGAATGTTTTTGAATTCGCCTTTGAGAAAACTGTTATACTGTTTCTCGAAATTTTCAAGGAATGAGCTGATAAACAGGTTCCTTTCAAAGTCGCGTTTCAGGATTATTCTCAGGCTTGTAATTGTGTCCCTGATTTCAGGCGGGTAGTCATCTTCTGATGAATTGATATTTACCCCTATACCTGTAATTATATAGTCAATGGAATCTGTATCACCCTTCATCTCAGTGAGGATTCCTGATATTTTTTTCTCACCGTAAAGAATATCATTCGGCCATTTAATCCTGTGCCCTCCGGCGCCGGCCTGGATGAGAGTATCGGAAAGAGCCACTGCGGTTACAATTGTCAGTCTCGGTGCCACATAGGGGGGGATAGACGGCCTTGTAACAATTGACAGGTAAATATTTTTGCCGGAGGGGGATGACCAGGCCCTTCCGAGACGTCCCTTGCCCGATTCCTGCCTGTCGGCAAGAACTATACTTCCTTCAGGGGCCCCTGAAGAGGCGCGCTGGAAAGCATCGAAATTTGTTGAGCCGGTAGAGTCGAGAATTGCAATCTCCCTCCTGCCGAAAACAGAAGTCGTAAGCGATCTTTTTATTTCGAATTCAGTCAGAATATTGTTTGATGATATAAGTTTATGGCCCAGCTTATTGGAGGATTCTATCAGGTATCCTTTATCGCGGAGGACATTTATGTTTTTCCATACTGCTGTGCGGGATACGCCAAGTTCATGGCTTATCTCCTCCCCGGATACCCATTCATCGAAAGATTTGTAAAGTATTAATAGTATTTTGTCACGATTATTATAATTATCCATACAGGGCATGGAAAATTATAATAGATTAATGTCAACCTAAAATATTATACAGGTTAACATTAATCGCTGCTGCAGGGGATATTTTTCTGTTCTTTGAAGAATTTATTAAATTTCAGGTCAGACCTTTCGCTGAACTCCATCCTTTTGCCGTTGTTCCATTGTGAAACGGGGCGGAAATAACCTACTACTCTTGAATAGACTTCAACCGGAACTTTGACTCCTTTCATGTTTTTTACCTCCATGTATAGACAATATAAGCAATTAATTAAAATAGTCAACAAATTTTTAGCAAATATTTGTATATAATTTTAATAATTGACTGAAAAATATATAGCTGGTATGCAGAGACAAGGCTGAACAGGGATGTCAAAATAAATCATGTTAATTAAAAATAAACTATATTTTAAAAAATTTTACTCTCTTTCTCTTCTGCTTTTTTTATACTTTTCACAGGGGCTTCCCTTCGGCTTCCAGGTTACAGCACTCCCTGTTTATTTGAGGGAGAGCGGCATCTCGCTTGCCATAATAGGTTACAGCACCGCCCTGGCGCTTCCGTGGCTTTTAAAGGCTTTATGGGCCCCCATTGTTGATTCATACTGGAGCAGCAGGTTCGGAAGGAGGCGTTCATGGATAGTGCCGCTGCAGGTTATGATGATTATTTCAATGCTCAGCGCATTTTATACATGCCGTATGGGGATTGTCCCGTTATTTGTTAATATTTTTATTATGAATCTTTTCGCTGCAACGCAGGACATAGCTGTTGACGGCCTTGCTGTGGATATTCTGAGGGAGGGTGAACTTGGCCTGGGAAACACCGCGCAGGTGGCGGGCTATAAACTCGGGATGATCGTAAGCGGCGGTGTACTTGTGTGGCTCAGTTCGGTTATAAGCTGGAATTATCTTTTTGTTATAATGGGTGCTGTCGCGGCACTACCACTTGTTCTTGTTTTTTTTCTGCAGGAGGGGGACTTCGCGCAGGAGGTAACGGCAGATAGGATAAGTATAAAAAAAGTTGCCGGGATTTTTTTTGAATCTGTCAGGTACCCGGCCTTCAGGTGGCTCCTTTTTTTTGTGGGTACATATAAATTCGGGGAGATACTTATCGATGTAATGTTCAAACCGTTTCTTATCGATTCAGGAATAAAATCCGCAGAGATAGGCCTCTGGGTTGGTACATGGGGGATGGCTGCATCTATTGCAGGTTCACTTGCCGGAGGGTACCTTGCATCAAAGCTGCATCTGTTCAGGGCGTTATTCACGGCAAGTGTTGCAAGACTGATTCCTCTTATTTTTATCACTTTTCTCACTCTGGGGATTCCGTCGAAAAATTATATAATTGCATCAACGCTGCTTGAACATTTTTTCGGAGGCATGCTTACCACTGCTCTCTTTGCATTCATGATGTGGAATTCTGATAAAAGAATTGGTGCTACGCATTATACGATTCTTGCAAGTATTGAGGTGCTCGGCAAGATGCCGGGAAGTTTTTTTTCAGGAATTATTGCTGAAAAAACAGGATATACATTTACTTTTATCGCAGGTACGTTACTATCGGCTGCAGTTATTTTTATACTCCCTTTGTATAAAAGAAGCTTATTAGAGGAGAAATTATGAAATTCAGGCCATGCATTGATCTGCATAACGGCAGGGTCAAACAGATAGTAGGGGGAACTCTCGCTGATTCAGGTGCGGTTGAAAATTTTGTTTCCGACATGGGGGCGGCATATTACGCGGACCTTTACAGGCAGGATAACCTTAAGGGGGGGCATGTAATCATGCTTGGCCCGGGTAATGAGGATGAAGCAATTAGCGCACTGAATGCTTTCCCCGGGGGGCTGCAGGTGGGCGGCGGTATAAATCCCTACAATGCCATGGAGTATCTTGATGCAGGAGCGTCACATGTAATTGTCACTTCCTATGTCTTTTCAGGAGGGAAGATTAACATGGACAATCTTGAGGCCATGAGAAGTGTGACCGGCAAAGAAAGGCTTGTGCTTGACCTGAGCTGCAGATCCGGAAACGGTATATATTACGTTGTTACAGACAGGTGGCAGAAGTTTACTGAATTTGAAATTAACAGGAAAAATATAGAGTTTCTTGAGGGATATTGTGATGAACTCCTTGTTCATGCCGCTGATGTTGAAGGTTTAAGAGAAGGGATTGATGTGAACCTAGTTTCACTCCTTGCGCAGTGCTGTTCAATACCTGTTACCTATGCGGGCGGAGTAAAAGATCTATCCGACGTTACCAGGGTCTTTGAGAAGGGTAAGGGAAGGGTGGACCTTACAATAGGGAGCGCCCTTGATATCTTTGGCGGGAGTATCAGTTACAGGGAACTTCTTTCAATGAAGGAGTTTCATTCATAAATCGTAGTAACGAATAATATATCTTCGTCCGATTTATAAATATCACTTTCGCAATAAAAATTTTATCCGCAAAGAATCTGTTGTATATTTCAAGTGTTACCTGCAGGGAGGATGGAAAAAATGGAATTCAGGAAATTTAATGATCATTATGTAGTAAGGATAGAAAAGGACGAGGAGATAGTAAACGGCATTAAAGAATTATGTGTTAAAGAAGATATTAAACTCGGCAGTATATCGGGAATAGGGGCGAGTAATTTTATTGAAATAGGCCTGTTTAATGTTAATACAAAGGAATACAAAACTGAAGTTTTTAAAGGGATGTTTGAAATTACTTCTCTTACGGGCAATATAACAAGGAAAGATGATGAACCATATATCCACTTACATGTGAATTTCAGTGATGAAACCAACACTGTAAGAGGGGGACATTTTGTAAAAGGTTATGTTTCTGCTGCCTGTGAGGTTATTGTCAGTAAAATTGACGGAGCTGTCGGCAGAGAATTTAATGAAGAGATTGGATTAAATCTATTGAAGTTTTAAACGTTCAATTTTAACTATATACAATAATTAAAAAACCCACCTGATAAAGATGGGTTTGCTTTTTTTATGCTCCCCCGGTAGGACTCGAACCTACGACCAATTGGTTAATCCCGATTTCCAATCGGGACTCAACCGGCTGAGCTTTTTTCTATTAAATCCTTAATTGCTTTAGAACTTTTCCAATTTTTTATTTGTTTCTCTCTTTTCATAGCTTCACTTCTACACTGAAATTGTTCTGAGTATACCAGCTTCCAGGGACCTTTTAATCTTTTTGTAGAGATGGATCCCCGGAATACATGAGTATTATGCTGTTGCAATCTATCATCGAGATCATGTGTATGCCCAATGTAATATCTTTCGGTGGATTCTGATTGAATTATGTATGTAAAAAATTTTTCCATAATTTAGACATGAAAAAGCCCACTCTTTCGAATGGGCTTTCAATGCTCCCCCGGTAGGACTCGAACCTACGACCAATTGGTTAATCCCGATTTCCAA
>ERZ795048.626-NODE-626-length-36378-cov-9.258927_pt1 | contig 36378 bp, 25 predicted proteins | sample MGYA00375132_ERZ795048 | MGnify/ENA primary metagenome ERZ795048 (study PRJEB30177, sample SAMN05720225) | activated sludge metagenome | isolation source: Anaerobic digester | place: Hong Kong | collected 2014-12-17 ... | reverse complement strand
AACAGGCTGCATCCATCTCGCATGTTGCCATATCGTAGTATGTCGAGCAGCTTGATCCCGCGTTATCAACGCAGTATGTGCCGTCCCAGTAACAGGCGGCGTCCATCTCACATGTTGCCATGTCGTAGTATGTCGAGCAGCTTGATCCCGCGTTATCAACGCAGTATGTGCCGTCCCAGTAACAGGCGGCGTCCATCTCACATGTTGCCATATCGTAGTATGTCGAGCAGCTTGACCCCGCGTTATCCACGCAGTATGTGCCGTCCCAGTAGCAGGCGGCGTCCATCTCACATGTCGCCATATCGTAGTATGTCGAGCAGCTTGAGCCTGCATTATCCACACAGTATGTGCCGTCCCAGTAGCAGGCGGCGTCCATCTCGCATGTTGCCATATCGTAGTATGTCGAGCAGCTTGAGCCTGCATTATCCACGCAGTATGTGCCGTCCCAGTAGCAGGCTGCGTCCATTTCACATGTCGCCATATCGTAGTATGTCGAGCAGCTTGATCCCGCGTTATCCACACAGTATGTGCCGTCCCAGTAGCAGGCGGCGTCCATCTCACATGTTGCCATATCGTAGTATGTCCCGCAGCTTGAGCCGGTAGATGTGTTACAACTCGTTCCATCCCAGTAACAACCCGGTGCAGCATCACACGAAGCCTGATCATAAAATGACGGGCAATCCGACACTGAATTATTACAATACGTACCGGTCCAGTAGCAGGCGGAATCGGCTTCACACGAAGCCTGATCATAATATTCGGCACAAATCGCACCGGCGTCATCAACACAAGATGACATCCCGTAATCCCAATAACAGGAAGGATCGCTATCACACGAAGCCTGATCGTAGTATGTCCCGCAGCTTGATCCCGCGTTATCCACACAGTATGTGCCGTCCCAGTAGCAGGCGGCATCCATCTCGCATGTTGCCATGTCGTAGTATGTCGAGCAGCTTGATCCGGCATTATCCACACAGTACGTGCCATTCCAGTAGCAGGCAGCATCCCCTTCGCATGTCGCCTGATCGTAGTATGTCGAACAACTTGTGAAATCATTATCCTCACACACCATCATACCCGTATCCCAATAACATGAAGGATCCGTATTACAAGTTATCTCATCGTAATACGTCGAGCAGCTTGAGCCTGCATTATCCACGCAGTATGTGCCGTCCCAGTAACAGGCGGCATCCATCTCGCATGTTGCCATGTCGTAGTATGTCGAGCAGCTTGATCCGGTAGCATAAACACAATATGTTCCATCCCAGGCGCATTCGGGATAAGCCTCACAAGTAGTAGAATCGTACAGAGTGGAGCAATCCATGCCGACAGTAGTACAACCCGTACCATCCCAGTAGCAAGCGGCATCCATTTCACATGTCGCCTGATCAACATAGGAGCAATTTGCAATACTTTCTACACAATACGTGCCATCCCAGGCGCATCCATACATTTCCTCGCAGGTCACCTGGTCATAATAATTCGAACATCCCTGTCCGGAATATTCACAATAACTGCCATTCCATGTACATACCTGATCAGCATCGCACGTTGCCTGATCAACATAATCAGCACAATTCGGTCCCATGTCCTCGAGACAAGTCGTCCCATCCCAATAACACGCCCCATCGCTGTCACACGTCGCCTGATCGTAGTATGTTCCACAAATTGAGCCTGCATTATCAACACAGTACGTGCCATCCCAGTAGCACGCGGCATCCATTTCACATGTCGCCATATCGTAGTACGCCGAGCAGCTTGACCCGACGTTGTTCATACATGTCATCATCCCGGTATCCCAGTAACACGCGGGATCGGTTTCACATGTTGACTGATCCATATACCCGGGACAATTCGGTACGGTAGAAGTTACACAGTACGTGCCGTCCCAGTAACAGGCGGCGTCCATTTCACATGTCGCCTGATCATAATATGTCGGGCAGCTCGCGCCCGCATTATCCATGCAGGCCATCATGCCGCCGTCCCAGTAACAATCCATATCCGCATCACACGAAGCCTGATCATAATAACCGGAACATGAAGGAGCTTCATATATACACGCCATCATGCCGCCGTCCCAGTAACAATCCGGATCGCTGTCGCACGTTGCCTGATCATAATAACCGGAGCAGCTTGTGCCCGCGCTATCCAGACAGTACGTGCCATCCCAGTAGCACGCGGCATCCATTTCACATGTCGCCATATCGTAGTACGCCGAGCAGCTTGACCCGACGTTGTTCATACATGTCATCATCCCGGTATCCCAGTAACACGCGGGATCGGTTTCACATGTTGACTGATCCATATACCCGGGACAATTCGGTACGGTAGAAGTTACACAGTACGTGCCGTCCCAGTAGCAGGCGGCGTCCATTTCGCATGTAGCCTGATCATAATATGTCGGGCAGCTCGCACCAACATTATCCATGCATGCCATCATGCCGCCATCCCAGTAACAACCCATATCGGCATCACACGAAGCCTGATCCATATATCCGGAACATGAAGGAGCTTCATATACACATGCCATCATGCCGCCGTCCCAGTAACATGACGGATCGGCGTCGCATGTAGCCTGATCGTAGTGGGTCGAGCAACTTGAGCCTGCGTTATCTATACAGTACGTGCCGTCCCAGTAGCAGGCGGCGTCCATCTCACATGTCGCCTGATCGTAGTACGTCGGGCAGCTTGTTCCGGTGGACGTCATACAACTTGTTCCATCCCAGTAACAACCCGGCGCTGCATCACATGTTGCCTGATCATAATATGTCGGGCAATCCGACATTGAATTTTCGCAATATGTACCTGTCCAGTAACAACCCACCTCTGTTTCACACGAAGCCTGATCGTAATAACTTTCACAGCCGGGGGTGCTCATGACACATGACACTCCATCCCACATGCACGCGGGATCGCTTACACACGTCGCCTGATCGTAATATGTCGAGCAATCGACAACCATATCAGACACACAATATGCTCCATCCCAGTGACAACCCAGCGTTTCATCGCACATCACCTGATCACTATCATACATGGCACAATCCACACCGGACCCGCCGACACAGTAGGTGCCATCCCAGTAACATACCGGATCCGTCTCGCATGCAGCCTGATCCATGTAATTTCCACAGACCGATGCGATACTTCCAACGCACATCGTTCCATCCCAGATGCAGGCGTAATCATTCTCACACGATACCTGATCATAGTAGCCATCACAGGCCGAACCGGTATTGTACATGCATGCCATCATGCCGCCATCCCAGTAGCAGCCCATATCGGCATCACACGAAGCCTGGTCAGTATAACCGGAACAATCCGGCCCGCCATTATACAGACATGCCATCATGCCGCCGTCCCAGTAGCAATCGGGATTCACATCACACGTCGCCTGGTCCGCATAAACCGAACAATCAACAGGCGGCATATCCTCCACGCAGTATATTCCATCCCAGTAGCAGGCATCATCTGTCTCACATGTCGCCTGGTCCACATATACCGAACAATCCGGCCCCATATCCAGCTCGCAAAGCGTGCCGTTCCAGTAACATGCCGGTTCCGTTTCACAGCTCACCGAATCTACATACACCGAGCAATCCGGAGGATTAACATAAGCACACTTGAATCCGTCCCAGTAACACTCGGAATCACTCTCACAAGTTGCCTGTTCATAATAACCCATGCATCCGGTGACCTGGCCGAACGAGCAGAACGATCCATCCCAGTAGCATGCCGCTTCCGAGTCACATTCCGCCTGGCTTCCGAACATCGAACAAATAACACCCATATCAATCACACAACCCATGCCGTCCCACATACATGCAGGATAACTGTCACAGGTCGCCTGATCCGGTATATCAGAACAATTGCCCTCGACCGCGGCTATACACTCCACACCATCCCAATCGCAGCCGGGATCACTTTCACAACTAATATCATCAGTATAGAACGAACAGAATTGCTCCATATCGGCAACACATTCCGTTCCGCTCCATACACAAAGCGCGCTCAGTTCACAATCGCTCGGGTCCGTATATGTCGAACAATCCGGAATACTGGTGGAATCCACGCACTGCGTCCCGTCCCAGTCGCAAGCGACATCATAATCGCAAGCCTCCTGCGTCGAATACTGCCAGCAGCCCTCTCCCGGCATATACATTTCGCAGTAAGTACTATTCCAGTAACATGACGGATCGGACACACAGGAAGCATTATCCGTATACATATAACACTCGGGTTCCGTGTACCTGTAATCGCAATACTGTCCGTCCCATTCACAATCCGGTTCCGCCGAACACGTCGCTTCATCGGACGCCGCCCAGCACGGGCAGCCGTTCGAGGAATTCGGTTCCGGATCACACGGACATGTGTCCATCTCGTTCAAATATCCGTCGCCGTCGCAATCGAACCCGGCATTCGTAAATATACATCCATTCGGACAGGAAGTTTCCCCTGCCGCCGGATCCGAACAATCCGCGGGCGCATTCAGATTAATCGCTTCATAATAATCGCACACCCCGTCACCATGCGAACAATCCGACGGACATGTAAGATAATTTTCATATTCAGGATTACACACACCGTCCTGCTGACATTCACCGATAATCGGCGCGCAGACTCCAGCCGCGGCATCACAGAACAAGCCTTCTCCGCACTGCGACGAGTACTCGCATCCGCAGCCCTGGCCATACGGCGTCTCGGCACATTCATCCCTCTCGGTCAGGCACTGGTTTGTGGCGGGATCCGGCAAAGAACCGTCGAAGCACACGCACTGGCCCGTTCCATAATCCGGCCCGGAATCAATCGGGCACTGGCAGATCGGCTCCATCGAATTCGCAATCTGGCCGCCCGTGCAAGCCGCGACGCAGGATTGCGCTATATCATCCCAGAGAGGCGCTTCGGGAGGACATACGCAATAACCTTCACTGCCCATCACAAACCCCTCGGGACACTCGCTCACGCACTGCCCGCTATTCCAGTCCATATACGTCCCTACCGGGCACACACATGTCATGGTTTCCGTATCCGGCACCTTCGGCGAGATACACTGCTCAAGACAGGCGCCGTAAAATTCATCAAGGTATTTCCCTTCCGAACATCCAACCGGCCCTGCGGGGCAGAAATCACTTTCCATCGTTCCCCAGCGGCACGGGCACGGATCGTTCTGATTCGCCGCCCCATCGCCGTCGCAATCTCCGCCGTCTACCAGTATGTTACAATCAGGCGCGTCCGAATCCGCCGGACACAACTGCTGCGCCGTTCCATCATTATCAATAACTACTCCGCCTTCATTAATACATGGAGTGGCATCCTCTCCGTTGATTACTCCGTCGCCGTCGCAGTCCATGTTGTACATCATGTAATCGCAACCCGCCCCGGCTGTTCCGCTAGAGCAGATTGTTTCCGATACACTCTGTATGCACTCCCTCGCCGCGAAATCCTTATATGTCCCGATCGGACAGACACAGAGCCCGATCGACGTATCTCCACTCTGGCCACCCGAACAGGCCGCCACACACATGGCAGAAAATTCATCAAAATACGGCGTTTCCGGTCCGCATACGCACTCACCTGTAGTAAGATCGGCCACAAGGCCCATCTCCACCGGACAATCCGCAACACAATAACCATCCTGGCTCAGCACACCCTCCTGGCAATAACATTCACCAATAGAATCATCAGGCACCTGGCCGCCCGTACACTGCGACACACAGGCTCCGATCGCATAGTCGAAATACATCCCGTCAGCACAATTTGTGAAGTCCTCGACCACGCACGACTGCTGGTCCGCATCCCATTTCGTGCCGGCCGGGCATATGCATGTGCCTTCTCCAGTGGCTATCTGTCCGCCGATACATATATCCGACGCGACTTCCACCTGCTCGAACTGCACGGATCCCGCGTTATCAGCCGGATCAAACGGATCAGTTCCATCAGTTACTTCCTGTATATCTGAATATCCATCTTCATCAGTATCCTTTTTATATGGATCCGTCCCGAGCGCAAGCTCCTGCGCATTCAACAGGCCGTCCTTGTCACAGTCACCGTCCGGCGTCTCCTGCGCGTTACATCTCACAGCACAATCCGGGCTGTCCTTCGTAACCGGGGCGCTCGACCATTTATTAGCGTTACAATCTTCTCCATTGACCAGACCGTCGAGATCACAATCGGCGAACGGATCATTACCATCGCAAGCGCACTTCATGTCCTCGCCGGCAATCCCGTCGCCGTCATTATCGCGCTCATCGATCTCACCGCTGTCGATCGCTCCATCGCCATCGGCATCAAACCCGTCCGGCGATTCCTCGTCGATCAACCCGTCACCGTCATTGTCTATTCCATCGTTACAGACCATACCCAGCATCGGCTGGTCTTCATCTATCGCTCCATCACCGTCATTATCGAAACCGTCAACCGAATCTTCGTCCACAAGCCCGTCACAGTCATTATCTATACCATCTCCCGGCTGCATCGGGGTCAATTCGCATACAATACCTCTTAATACTATTGAATAAGACACCGGCTGGAAATCGCCGACCTTCGCGATAACCGTCAGCGGGTTCGCCGGGCCTGTGAATATCACCATTTCAGCCTGCGCGTAATAAGCAGCCGCAACCTCCACGGCAGCAGTTCTCGCCGCCGCGACATCGCCGCTGTCGGCCTGAAGCGCCGCAGTGGTCAGCCCGCCGATCGGCACAATATTTCTGTACCCGATTATTTCGCCCTGGGAATTCGAAAATTCAACCGCGAGCGAACTCGAGAACGGGGTGCTCGATTTGACCGTCACATTCGCGACAACCGAAGTAACCCCATCGACCCACTGCCCGCTCGGCGCAAGTATAAGGTTTACATCTTCTATCTGTATTCCCAACAATTCCGCATTTGAACTGATACCTGAATTAATTGTCACTCGCGTTGTCTGATCGTATTCATCTACCGCCTCGAACTCAAGAGGCTTCGTGCAGTCGTCGAGCTTGTAATGATTCAACTGGAAAGCGCCTTCATTCGCCTCGACATTCGCCGCCGCCATAATGTTGAACCCGTTTACCGTTACCGTCGTACCCGGAGTCGTAATACCGGCGATGTCTATGTACGGGCAATTCTGGAATCCATCGGCCGGGCTGGATATATCAAGCAACGGCATCCCTATCACATTCACCGTAACCGACTCTTCCGCGGAAGCCGTTCCGTCTTCCGACATACATATCACCGTAAGGCTCGTCTCGCCTTCATTTTCAATGGGCAATTCGGCAGAAAACTTGCCATCCGCACCGGCTGTTACGCTCACGCCGCCTATCGAACACATCGCTCCGCTTACGGTTTCTCCAGTCACAATACCGGTTTCCTGAGAAATCGGCACCTCGTCGCCGTCGCCGGGCTGGATTATCGACACGAACATCTCAATCGGCTCTTCCTTCACGCCGCATACGCCATCAACACAGCTTTCGCCGCAGCATTCCTCATCCAGCGCGCATTCCACGCCGTCTTCTTTGCATTCAACTATCTCAATTTCTTCTTCGTCTAACGTAAGTCCGCATTTTCCTTCATCGCAATTGCCTGAACAGCATTCCTCGTCCAGCGTGCAGTCGGAACCGTAATCAACGCAGGCAGCAACTTCTGCCTCCGTCGAGTCTTCAGTTCCTTCCTCCTCATCCCCATCCTCGGAAGCCGTTTCGGATGTTTCCTCATCTGTTGCGTCTCCAGCTTCCGAGGAAGTGGTCGCCGTAGTAGCAGCCGTCGTCGAGGTTGCAGTTGTTGTTTCGTCGTCGCCATCCTCGTCGTCGCCATCCTCGTCGGATTCCGTTGTTTTTTCTGCCGTTTTCTCTGCCTGGCTCTCTGTCGTTTCTTTTTTCAGGCATTTTTTATCTTCACCACATGAGCCGCTGCAACATTCCTTATCGGATTCGCAATCCGAGTTGTCGGGAATGCATGCTTCAGCTTTCTGGTCTTCTTTTGCTTCAGTTGCACACAGCCCTTCCAGACAAGAACCGTTACAACAATCCTGATTCTTCTCACATATAGCCCCACCGGCTACACACGCTCCGCCCTCAACAGATTTCTGTTCTCCAACACATTTTCCATTTTCACATTTTCCGGACCAGCAATCCTCATCCATTTCACAGGAATTCTTTTTATCCTCAGAAATCGGCTTCGGATCGCTCGGCGGCGCGCCCGGCGCCACCGATGCCTGCTGCCCTGCCGGAACCGACACCGTCTGTCCCTTGGCGCTGACATCAACAGCCCCTTCATGCGTCGTTATATTTGTTGTGTTATCCGCCGTGTTCTCAAGGTCGAACACCGTTCCCCGGACACCTGCAACCGCCGTAGGCGTGGTAATCGTAAACTCGGAATTGGGATTCCTGAGCTTCTCGGCTTTCGCTTTTACCTTCCCCACGAACAGGTCCATGTTCGACGAAACAGTCTTCGTCCGCGGATCAATATCGATATCTTTTATCGTGAAGTTCGTGAAAGGCGTCAACTTCATGACATTTTCCGCGCTCCACTTTATCACGGCCGATGATTTCGCCCCTGTCTTAACCATCGTGCCGCTCGGCAACAACATGTTCGCGCTGCCGGGCTGCCAGCTGCTCCCGGGCATCATAACCTGTACATCACCGGTTACGGTCGAAAGAGTCGCTCCCACCGGGATTGCCGTAACATGTCCCGGACACATCAATGCCACTGCAACTACAAGAGTCAAAAGAGGCATCCACTTCACTATGCTTTTCATCTTTTTACTCATGGTTCCCTCCGCATTATCGCGCTATATTTTTCTCCGCTTTAATGTTTTCCGTGCTGATATTATTAATTACATCGCTGTAAACGATTGCTGTGATTACGTGGGTTATATTAATAAAATATTTAGTCATAGTCAGAAACATCGTATATTATAGCATAATTAAAAAAATATTGGAAGTGTCGATTTTATCCAATTTCTTCCACTTCGCGTCAAATTTTTATGCTTTTTTTCTAATTGAGTATATTATGCAGGATTTTTCCGGTTTTGTCTGTGACAACTCTCACAATTCGCTCTGTGATTAACATCACACTATTATTATTATCGCTCGATCAATACACCCTGCTTCTCAGACCATGCGTGCTGGTTATTACAAACGAATTTCTCTTGACAACAATATATCCCATCGTTTCAAGCGTTTTCAAAGCCCTCGTAAGAGTCTCCCTTGTTGTTCCGACAAGGCTGGCCATCTCCGCTCGCCTCTGTTCAACCTTTATCTCGATCCCTTCTTCCGTTTCTGTTCCGGTGTCATTCGCCATGTCCAGAAGAATTCTCGCGAGCCGCCCGCAAACATCAAGAAAAACCAGGCTTTCTATATTCTCATTCGAATGCCTCAATCTCCTGCCGAGCACCTTCATAACCTTGATTGCAACCTCGGGATGCTTCTTCAACTGGTCGAGAAAATCCTCGCGGTGAAGCACCATCGCTTCTGTCGGTTCTATCGCAACAACCGACGCCGACCTCGGTTCCCCGTCGAGAAGCGATATCTCGCCGAAAAATTCCGCGGGCTGTAATATTTTTACTATGAATTCCTTGCCTTCATCGTCCGTAAGCACAACCTTGACTTTTCCTGATATCATCGCAAAAAACGAATCGCCCTCATCATACCTGTGAATGATCGTCTCACTCTTGTCAAAATTCTTTACCTGTACCACTTCGCTTAATATATCAAGCTCTCCGTCCGTCAAATCAGAAAACAACGGAACCTGTTTGAGCGCATCTTTTGGACTATTCATCTTTTCCTCCACTGTTTCCGCATCGTCCAATCTTGTTGTCCTGTGATACTATATTTTACGCAATTTTGACTAAAAATGAAACATCTTCGCCCATTTACATCTTCTTCCTTTAATATTCCCTCTTAAAAAGCTCTTTCCCGCCTATTCTCTCCCTCCAACAACCAGCCGCTTAACCCTGATGTGCGGCCCCCCATCGTCAACAGGAACCCCCTGCCCGTTCTTTCCACATGTCCCCGGCGACCCGATATGAAATTCATTGCTCACCGCGTCAACATTCGCGAGCGCTTCCAGCACCATCCCCGACACCGCAACATCCCTCAACTGTTCCATCATCACCCCGTTGCGTATCAGCCATCCCTCCGCCGCCCGGCATGTGAACTGACCGGTTTCAGTAGACACATAACCACTGAGCGCGCCCTTCAGCAAAACGCCTTTATCCAGGCTCGAAATCATCTCTTCAAGCGTGCTTTCCCCGGGCGCTATGAACGTGTTGCTCATCCTTACGATCGGCCTGTTGTGCGCCCCCTCGCTTCTCCCGGCCCCGTTCGGCACCACTCCGAACTTCTTCGCCGTCTCCAGGCTGTGCAAAAAACTTTTGACAACCCCTTTTTCAACCAGAACCCGCCTCCGGCCCGGCACCCCCTCGGAGTCATAACTATACGAACCCCACGCCCCTTTTATCGTCGAATCATCGATTATATTCACCAGCTCAGAGCCTATCCGCTCGCCCATCCTGTCCGCAATTATCGATTCACCGTTCCACACGAGGTCCGCCTCGGCGTTGTGCCCGAACGCCTCATGCACGAACAGCCCCGTCACCGTATGATCGAATATCACCGGGTACTCGCCCGGAGGCGCCGGCTTCGCCGAAAGCAGTTCCGTCGCCCGCCTCGCAGCCTTCATCCCGAGATCCTCCGGCCTCATGTTCTCTATCAGCTCGAACCCCTCCAGCCGGCCCGCGGATTCATACCCGGATTGCCTCAAATCCCCCTCTCTCGCCACCACTCGAACCGCCATCCGGGTTCTGATGTTTTCCATTTCTATGTATGTTCCATACGTGTTCGCTATCCTCATCAGCGACACCCCGTCGGAATAATTCAACATCGTGTTCTCGATCCGGCTGTCGAACTCCCGCGCCGCCCGCTCATGCCCGAACACTATCTTAACCTTTTCCGCAATCGGCACGCTGTCCGGCCTTTTTTCAACCTCACTCGTAACACTGTCAACAACCGGCTCCACCTTCGCAACCCCCGCCGGTTCAGCCACATGCGGCGCCGCCGTACGCGCCGCTTCTATCGCTTCCGAAAGACATTTCCTCGCCCACTCCTCCGACAGGTCATACGTGGTCGAAAAACCCCACGCTCCGTCCACCAGCACCCTTATCCCTATGCTCCGCCCGGTCGAGCCATGCACCTTCTCCGCCCTCCCATCCTGTATCTCTATCGACGTCGAACACCCTTCACCACAACGCACATCCGCAAACTCCGCCCCCCCGGCAAGCGCCTCGTCCATCAGATTCTTTATCATTTTTTCCATTGTCTTATCTCCCGCAAATCTATCGATCTGTGCTATATTCTATCATAATTCCTTTCGTTTTCCCGGTTGTTTAAAATACGACCGGTTGCTATTCCGTCAGGAGTGTTTAACCTGCATTTCTCACCAGTGCAGGTTAAAAATCGTGATAAGGCTGATAATACAAGGAACAGCAAGTGAGTGGTGAGGGAACTTACTGTTGCGTATGTGACCGATCCCGAATCGCCGCTGTGACGCAGCAGGATTGGCCTTATCGCGATTTTCCGGATTTCTCACAAAGAAATCCGGGTTAAGCTATAACGAACCAATTGATTCCGGGGTGATATTATGTCCAGTAAAGTGTTCTTCGCTTCAGCAAGAAGCAGATACGGAAACAACCTGACCTCAAAACTGGAGCGTTTATTCGATGCCGTAGGGCTCGGCGACTTAATCGACGAAAAGGATTTCGTAGCCCTGAAAATGCACTGGGGCGAAGCCGGCAATATCGCATACGTCCCTGCGCCGCTGATCGTCACAATCCTCAGAAAAATCGAAAAAGCAGGCGGCAAACCTTTTGTAACCGACACAAACACGCTGTATAAAGGATCGCGCAGGAACGCCATCGATAACCTCTCGACCGCCTACGCAAACGGGTTTGCTTTTTCCAACACGGGTGTCCCTGTAATCATAGCCGACGGGCTTTTCGGCCAGGATTTTGTCAATGTGAAAATCGACGGCGTTCACTTCAAGGAATGCAAAATCGCTTCGGCCATATACAACTCGCAGGCGCTTGTTTCAGTTGCACACTTCAAAGGCCACGAGGCAACCGGCTTCGGCGGCACTCTAAAAAATATCGGAATGGGCTGCGCCGCTTCCAGCGGCAAGCAGAACCAGCACTCGGACGTCAAACCGGGCGTCAAAAAGAAACTCTGCGTCGGCTGCGGAACCTGCCTGAAAAAATGCCCCGTCGACGCGATATCTCTCAATGACGATAAAAAAGCCGTAATCGACAAAAAGAAATGCATCGGCTGCGCGGAATGTACTGTAGCCTGCAGGTTCAACGCTATTGCCATCAACTGGAAAACCGATTTGAAGCTGATGAACGAGAAAATGGCGGAGTACGCTTTCGCCGCGGTAAAAGGAAAAACCGAAAAATCAGTCTTTTTCAACGTGATTATGAGAATCAGCCCGGACTGCGACTGCTTCGATTTCAACGATATCCCCATCGTCCCCGACATCGGCATCGCGGTGTCGCGCGACCCGGTCGCCGTTGATCAGGCTTCCGTGGACCTTGTCAACAAAGCGCCCGTGGTTCCAGGCTCCGCGCTCGGCGACTCACCGGACTGCAAAGACAAATTCATGACTCTGCACAATACCGACTGGTCGATGCAGCTCGATCACGCGGAAAAAATGGGTCTCGGAACACGGGACTACACCCTCGTGGAAATCAATTAAGCGATACAAAAATACAACCGAATCCGACAGATGGCGCATGCGGCGCGACGAGGGAGTGGTGAGGGAGCATACTGTGCGGCGTGTAACCGGCTGATTCATGCACAGATCAAAGCTTGTGCATGTCACCCGGCGCAGCAGGATTGGCCTTATAGACGCTGTTATAGTAATTCTCATGATAAAAACAGATTCACAACTCGATCAGAAATCACAAATACAAAGATAGTGTGCCATGCACAAAGCTATTCCCTTTGTGCATGTATTCAAGTTTATTTTTGAGAATCACTATAAATGTATCACGGAGAGTTTGTCATCCTGAACGAAGTGAAGGATCTCGCTTTCGAATCATGGGGATTCTTCGGTCGCTGCGCTTCCTCAGAATGACAAAAGGGAACTTTCCAACATTATTCGACAGCGTTCAAGTAAGGCAGCACCTCGCGCAGAAACTCCTCGCGATTCTCCCTCGACGACGGGAAAAACACAATCCCGCCCACCACCGGCGGCACGCAGTCTTCGCATTCCGCCATCTCATCTATCTTCACAAGCGTCATCAATTTCCTTTTCGACGGATCGCCCACAATCAGCGCCGTTCCATCCGACTCGCCGCTCAAGCCTCCCGCCATCCGCGCGACATCTTCCACCCACACCCCGGACTCGATCTCGTAATACCCCGGCTCCCCGACCTGTCCCAGAACCATTATCACCGCAAACGGCATCCCCTTCTTTATCGGCGACAGCACCGGCTTCGCATCACCGCCCGCATCCATGATCCGCTCGCGTATCAGGCGCTCCACCACTGATACGGTTTTCCCGCTCGTCTCCATCGCGCCTATCTCGGGCATTTCGAGCAGCCCGCCATCTCCCACCACAGGACAGAACGGCGAGTACTCCGCCCAGCCCTCCACCATGAACCTGTCGCCCGGCTCAATAAATATCTCCGTCTTCAGCTCGCCGGGTATCCGTTCAGGCTCAGGCCCGTTTCCCGCACACGGCGGCGGCGCATATTCCGCTTCCGCTTCTTTTTTCTCACCCGCTTCAGGCTTTTCGCCCGACATAAACATCCTGAACGCCATCCTCAGCGGCTTTGAATCCTCATCCGACATAACCGGCGCCTCCGCCTTCGCGGCTCCCGGCACGAGTATCGGCGGCATCGAAATCCTGAACGACTCCTCGCTCAACAGCGCAACATCCCCCACCATCGGCGCACATCCCTCGCACGCGGATTCGAAAATTCCCTCCGATTCATTCTCCCCTACCACATCCAGCTCCAGCCTGCCGGTCTTCCTTCCTTCCCTTCCAGTTTCGAATATCATCCCCGGAACCAGCCCGTCGTCCAGCCCCTGGTCAATTGCCACCCTCACGCCCGATCTCGTGACTTCAACGCTCTCGATCCTCGCGCCCGGCATGTCGGCATCCGCGCAGACAGCCATAACCAAGCTGATAATAAGAATCAAAAAAACAATTGTTCTTCCCGGTGATATTCCAGTCATTCCCGTATCTTCTCCGGCGAGTCGCTTTTCGCCCGGCTCGTGCTATCGGGCATTTTAAACCCTGTCCCGGATCAAGGTCAACGAACCTTCAAAAGCCACTCCCGTTAAATTCACATTACAAAACAAAGATAAATTCATAATACCCATAAATTCATTTTTGTGTATAATAAGTAAAATTCACAAGGCGAGGTGACCTGTAATGGATCGACTCCATTGGGATGTATACATGAATTACCCAGAAGATTTCTCTTCATATATAGATAAAATCGCCAGCTTTCTTCACATCTATCTCGGAGATGTCCGGGAAGCTATAGCGCACACGGACAAAATCAGTAAATTCGGTCGTGTGATATACAACGAAGCGGCATGGGATACGGAGAAATTCAAAGAAATTAAAGAAGATATCACCTGCGCCACTCATTACGACGTCATCAAGGAAGTCCTGCTCAGGATCGAAAAATACAAATGCGAAAAAGTGGACATGGGATTTGTCGGCGGCTGGAAAAATCCGTACCAGATCGCGGACACCCACCTGCCTACCGGCATCACCGTATCGGTCGAGAAAAAAGAGAGCCATTTCGAGATACACATAGTCTTCTTCTCACCGCAGCAATGGTTCTCACTCCAGTGCAAACCTCTTTTCAGAACCGATCCGATCGTGGAAAAAGAACCCAAAGGCTCATGGAACATGAACTCGGTCGGGCTGATTGCGCCCAAACCCGAAAAAACAGCGGCCAACAGAAGGCTCATTTTTAATATGTTCGGCGACTTCGTCAAAAACTTCCAGCCTGAATTCGCCGGTGTCGGGCTTTCCAACTTCTTCTTCAACTTCGGGAACGACACCGCATATCTCGTGTCTCCGGAAGCAAAAGAAAACGACCAGCTTTTACCACTGATCTACTTTTTGAAGGAAGATTCCGGCAAACTGCTGTTCAGCGATTCCTCGGATCTGCCTTCGAGTTCCTACAACACCACCCAGGTAAAGGATCAGCGCGTTTTCTACGAAACCAAACACTTCGATTTTCTTCAATAAGCGCGCTGTAACGCTATCATGAAGCAGAATAACAGGCGGGAAAATCTTTCACCACTTGTCGCACCCGATGAACACGACCGCTTCTTTCTCATCCCCAGGCTGATTGTTTTCGCCGGTACCGCAGCATGGCTCGCGCTCACCTACAAACAGATGCAGTTCATTCTCGAAGAGCGCGGCAGGCTCATCGCTACCGTGCTTCCGCTGCTCGTCTGGTTCATCGCCTACACCGTCACATTCCATCTGCTCGCGAGAATCTACCCGCGCAGAAAAAGCGTCCTGTACCAGATTTCCGTGCTGGTTGACGTGCTTTTCATAACCATACTGATCTATTTCACAGGATCGATGCAAAGCAACTTCTATCTTGCATATTACCCGATGATAGCGCTCGAAATCTTCTACTTCGGTCTCGCGGGCGGCGCGCTCGTAACCTTTTTTTCAAGCGCCGCTTACCTGTCGCTATATATCCTCGGGAAAAACCAGATCTTTTTAGGCGATTTCGGTATAAGACTGGGCGTGATGTTTCTCTTTTTCTTCATCCTTGCCTTCCTCGAAGAAAATGCCCGTAAAGCGAGATCGGATATAGAACAACAGAAAAATCAGATAGATGAACTGAACAGCAGGCTCGAAGACAGATACCAGGAACTGAACGAAGATAAAGAAGCAATGTCCGAGGCAGTTTCAGAAAAAGAAATGCTTATCAACAGCATGAACCGCGTCACCGAAAGACGCCGCTCGCAGATATCTTTCGCCCGCGAGCTGAACGCCCAGAACGATATCGAGAACGCCGTCAGGCTCTTCAGCCGTTATGTCCGGGGCCTTCTGGAGGTCGAACGCGCCGACATAGTTACGATCGACAGTGAAAACGAAACCATCACCCTCTACCCGTCGGAACACGAAGAGGACAACTTCCAGCTCCCGCCAGAACACCCGCTGCTCATGAAAATCAACGCCGAATCCGACGACGCCGGTCAGTTCGAAGCCACCTGGAACTCTGACATGGCGCACACTATCCCTGATTCCATACTTCTTTCACCCGCCCAGCCCGATGCAATGCACATCGAGACGCTTACCGGAGACCGGATGGGGATGAAAGGGATCTTAGCCGTCTCCACTTCCGGGAAATACACGTTCGACCACGATCTGCTCGACGAACTGAAAATACTCATCAGCCATCTCACCGTCGCGATAGAAAACATCACCCTCCGGAAAAGACTCCAGGATCTCGCGGAAACCGACGGGCTCACCCGCATTTACAACCACAGGTTCTTCCAGGAATCCATGGAAAGAGAATTGACCCGCGCGAAACGGTACTCGCGCCCTCTTTCGCTCGTGATGTTCGACATCGACCACTTCAAGAATCTCAACGATACGATGGGACACCAGACCGGCGACCTCGTGTTGCGTGACCTCTGCTCGGAAGTGAAGCGAACTCTCAGAACCACAGATATCTTCTGCAGGTATGGCGGAGAAGAGTTCATGATAATTATGCCCGAAACAGACAGGGAAAACGGGCTGAAGGCTGCGGAGCGTATAAGAAACTGTGTTGAAAAACACGCATTCAGAGATATAAACGATAAAAATTTCAATATTACCATCAGCGTCGGGCTGGGAACCGTTCCGCCTTCCGAAGAAAAGGCACAACTCATAAAAGCTACCGACGCCGCGCTCTACAGGGCAAAAGAAGGCGGCAGAAACAGGGTGGAATCCGACTGACAAAACAGCCCCCAAAGATACTGCTTTATCCCAGGGAACCCATAACTTATTTCTTATAACGTGAATTATTAAGCGTCTGTCCCAAAATCTGAAACTACAGGCTGATTATACTTTTTCTCCAGCAAACCAAAGTCTACTCACTGCGCCCTTTTTTTTCATCCGGTGTTAGACATAATCGAGAAATGACATATCATAAATATAAATGTTCTGATAACGGCACGAAAAGAGGTTTGGATCATGAAAAAATCCAGTTTGAAACACGGAAGAACAATTCTATTCACGCTCGCTCTCACAGCGCTGCTCACCTGCATGATTTCCGCGGCGGGGCTCGAAGAAAAAAACATCGAAAAGCTCGATATAGTAAGCTACGACGGCAATATACTGAGCTTTTCATACACAGTCGAGAGTAAATGCCCGGCAATGTCCCACGAGGCGACGGTGGAAATCACGCCCGTGATAAAAAACCGGGAAGCTGTGGCTTTCGAAATAAGTGTCTATGACGCCGCTTACGAAAGCAGGTGCAACGGACCTGAAACCCTGATAACCGTTACCGGCAACGAAAACATAGCCCGCCTGCTCGAAATGTCGCTGCTCGGCGTTGAAGAAGACGGCTACAGAATTGCAAAAGATCACGCGATATACCTGCCGCCGCTGAATTCCAGGCCATCGAAATCAGGCGACATGCTCACACCGCCGGGAGCCGGCGGCCCGATGCCCGGAGGCGGCAGGCCCGACACTCCTCCCCGCAGCGAAGTTCAGGTCATCCCCACAAAAGTTCCTGTCAACTACATCGAATACGCTCCCTCTTGGAAATGTGTTCTGTATAAAAGAGACGGCGCCCGCAAAGACGGGTTCACCGGCAACGGAAACACTATCGAACAGGCAAGAAATAATGCCGCAAGCGGCTGCATGAGGACAAACAACCCGTATTGCCACGACTACGCGCAGGACCCTGCCCACACCACCTGCGAGGTCGAACTCATCGAAAGCGCAAGCATAAAAGAATTCGACTCCGATAAGCTGCCGGCAAACGCAAGCATTTCCGAATGGGCATGCCTGCTGAACAAAAACGACGGCTCCCGCAACGACGGCTTCAGAGGAGTCGGTCAAACTGAAGAACAGGCTCGCGCGCAGGCGGCCGGCTACTGCAACAGAACAAACAACCCGCTCTGCGACACCTACGCAAACGACAGCAGCCACACATCCTGCGAGGCATCCTATGTCGCCTACGGGCCAAAACCAGAAGCCGTGTGGTCCTGCACTCTCTGGAAACGCGACGGCGCCCGCAAGGACGGGTTCGAAGGTCAGGGAAAAACCGAGAGCGAGGCGCGCCAGAACACGATTTCCGGCTGCCAGAGAACCAATAACCCGTACTGCTACGATTACGCGATGGACCCGAGCCACACACCCTGCGAGGTTCAGTTCATATATCCCGAATAATCCATACGCATAACGGTCCGGGATTTAGTTAGGCAACTAATCATAACGCTGCGCTTTATTTAATAATACTATAGAATATATGTTGTATATATAGAAATATAATTTAACAAGTATATTGACTTAATACTATATTAAATGATAAACTTGCCAATCATATATTATAATGGAGGATTAATATGGCTACCAGTTGGGAAGGACTTAAAGGAATAGTGGAAGCCGGGCAGGACGATTACGAAAAATTTCAAAAAGGCAACAATGCAGCCGGAACCAGAACGAGAAAGGTTCTATTGGACATAAAGAAATACACCGATCAGATGAGAAAAGAAATTCAGGAAGAGAAAAACAACAGGAAGGGATGAGGAGATGAAAAACATCGTGATGAGGCTCGACGGAGAGATTCTCAAGCTTGAAATCGATCTGTCGAAAGACTACGGGAAGTCCAAATCGGGAAAAACCAAAGTAGTTGCTTCCACCGAAGGAAACATGCCCGTTCCGGAACATACAAACATGCGCATCGGCGTCAATATCTACAAATATCCGCCGCGCGACGAGCAATAAGCTCCTGTCTGTAATTGTTCTATAAACAGAAAATTTTTATTTAATTTCTGTTAAATCAAAAATAGTTAAGTATTCTTATACTTGATATTTATATTATGCCCCGGCATATCGTTCGGGGCATTTTCATTTGTACGCTGTTTAACCTGCATTTCTCACCGGTGCAGGTTATGTTGCGTATATAGCAATTCTCATAATAAAAACAGATTCACAATTCGATCAGAAATCACAAATACAAAGGTAGTGTGCCATGCACAAAGCTATTTCCTTTGTGCATGTATTCAAGTTTATTTTTGAGAATCACTATATAACAGAGCCCGATTTTTGCTGATTCATGCACAGAGCAAAGTTTGTGCATGTCACCCGGCGCAGCAGGATTGCCTTATCGCGATTTTCCGGATTTATCTGTGAGAAATCCGGTTCAGTCCTGAACTTCCTTGTGCAGATGCACAACCATATCAGTGCCTCTCTTCTGGTTGTTTATGCCGACAGTAAAGGGATTGCCTTGAGCCGCAACACCGCCGAAATCTTCACAGTTTTTTCCTACGGAATACACAATCGCTCGTTCCCGGTCGTAACGTAACGGCCTGCCGTCAAACGGGTCCATTCTTATGGAATCAAGATAGCCGGGAACAATATCGTCAACAGTCTCAGGCAAAACCCCATGATCTTTTTCATAAGTGAGCAGGGCAATTTTCATCTGCATTGCATAATTCAGATAATTCGAATAATATCCCTTCTCTACTAATTCTTCAAACATGGCTGTTGCCATTTGAGTCGCCAGTATCCAGCCTAAAATATTTCCTCTCAAAAATTCTCTTCTCATTTCAGAGTTGAAACTTATATCAGAGGTAAAAGGAGAAACCTTGAATTCATTTTCGATGAATGGTTTCCCTAATAGTCCTGTGTAAGATTTGAAATATTTTTGTACAAAATAAACTGTTCTGCCGGGTTTGAACAATACTTTGGCCAGAGGCGGTACTCGATGTTCTTCCATATCGTCAGCAGCAGTATCCCATAATCTTTCATCTCCATTCGCAATCGAATACAACAAGTCGGAACTCATCGAACATTTCGCTTCCAACAACCATCTCAGCCCGTCATAATCATCAACAGCCATTTGCAACCGTGGAATCAATTCCATAAATTCGTCCGGGATTACCGGCATATCTTCAATAATATAATTCAATGAACGATAAGCATTGTTCATTATAATGACTCCAGCAGCATATGTGATCAGTGAATTCTGACTGGACCTCATGAGCTGCGCCAGCCTGACCATATCAAATATACCCTGAAACGATTTTTCCAGTTCCCCGTTTTTATAGTCTATCCACGATAATCCCAGCGATATTCTCGCGAGTATCAGAATATTTTTAATGTCGGGTACTGTCACTTTCCCGGCAGAATAATATTCCATCGTCGTCAGTTGCGTAACCGGCACATAATTGAAATATGGTTTCTTCGAAGCCTCTTTAATCAGGCTGACTTCATCAGCATATAATCTGCTGAATTCCAGGATGGATTCCATGTCCCTTATGTCTTTTTCCATTATTCCGTCGTCAATAACAAGCTTCTCCTCTTTGTCTATGTTCAGGAGCGGCTTCAGCGTCACGAATCCGTTTTGATCATCCGGCACAACCTGCCCGGTGATGTTTAAAAGTGTTCTATCGGGACATGGCCTGTCGGGCATCAAAACTAATACAATTACAAACATCAATAACAAAAATACTATTAAGAATATTATTCCCTTAAACAGTCTTCTCATCTGAACTCCCCGATCGGTTATCGCAAACGCATTTTCTTTTTGCAAAAGAACTGAACAACCATCTTACTCATCTATGAAACTATCCGAAACGCTGATCGCTGAAAGCTTATTACGAAATTGTAGCACCAATGAGTGTAAGCGTGAAGCAATTTATCTCTTAAAAGCGTCATGATGCAGCCCGGGGCTTCCGGCCGGGCAATTCAATTCGGCCCGAGTCTACTCTCAATCACAACTTGTGCACATGAAAAGAACAGTCGGGATTACCGCGTCGTTCGACATGCGACAGGCATGTCTCACTCCTCGCAATGACACACTAAGGTGTTTTCAAGTTTGAGCTGTCCACGAAGTGAGTACATAAGAGGACAAAGAGCAGGCTGGCCTGCCGTCATTCCGGCATGCAGTCAGCCGGAACCCAGAGAAGATATTTTCCATTTCAGCGGGCAACGTGTCATGAGGATTACCCGTGAAAAGTCGAGCTAATCGCGAAGCGGTGCAACAGCGGCAGTAATAACTGAACAAGGAATATTAAGGTATCTTTACAAAGAGCTATATAATCACGAAGTGAGTACATAAAAGGACAAAGAGCGGCCTGGGCCGCTTTCAAAAGGTTTCCTTAAGCCGCCGGAGGCCTCTTCGGCCGGAGGCCTATCCAGCCCGCGCTTTCCTGCCCGATGCCTGCCGCCCGGGGAACACGCGCCGGGCTTCATTCAAAAATATTTTTCAACCCCGTGAACCTTTCGGACTTGCTGCGCGTATTTATGGTCGATAACATGGAAAAGAGGTAGAATGATGAACGAGGAAACAACGAAAAAATGCCCGTACTGCAAAGAGACGATAAAAGCGGACGCCGTGAAATGCCGATACTGCAAAAGCACACTCCCGGCGCAGGATTATACACAGGCCCGGGAACCCATCATCGAAAGCGAACACTGCCGGGACCTGCCGGGCAGAATCTTCGGCGGCGTATGCGTGTACATCGCGGCGGCGACAAACATCTCCGTCACCGTAGCGCGGCTTGCTTTCGTGCTGTTGTCGATATTCACATTCCCGGTGGGGCTGATAGCCTACTTCGTGATCTGGGCCGTGACGCCGTTCAGAACCGGGGAATCGACGCTGCTGGACCGGCTGATCGAGGAAGGAAAAAACATCTACAGCCACTACTCGAAGAAATACTCGCGGTCGGCGAAAAACAAACCCGGCACGGAACCGAAAAACTGCACCCCCATCAAGGACGAAAACGGGAATGTCTGAACCGTCGCGCGAGGGTTTTCTGAATGCGGGGATGCGGGGGCACGGACGAATGGCTGATGGAGCGTGTCGCAACAGGCGACGACGGCGCGCTCGAAGAGCTCATGCGTCGATATCACTCCGGGCTGCTCGCGTTCATCCGCAGGAACACGGACTCGGAGCCGGAGGATATTTATCAGGAGACGTGGATAAATGTTGTGCGGGCGCGCAACTCGTACCGGCCCGGCGCGAGGTTCGCGCCATGGATGTTCAGGATCGCGCTCAACCTGTGCCGCGATGCGCATCGAAGGCGAAAGTCGAGGCCGAAAACAGTGGAACTCGAAGCGGCGGCAAACAGTCCCGCTCCCTCCTCGGACTCACGGGCCTCGGAAATCCGCGACGCGCTCGCCATGCTCGACGCCCGGGAACGCGAAGTGCTCGAACTCCGCTATTACCAGGGCTACAGCGAAGCGGAAACCGCCTCGATTCTCGGGATACCGGAGGGAACGGTCAAAAGCCGCGCCCACAATGCCGTGAAAAAGATTAAGAACATAATGGGACCGAACGAATAATGGATTGCAGGGAAGCGAAACAACACATCCGGAACGGCAGCGCGGAACTCGCCGCTGAACACATCGCCGCCTGTGAAGACTGCGCGGCATTCGCCGCCGATTTTGCAGACGTTGCCGGGTTCCTCAATATCGTCGCCTGCGACACCGCTCGGCCCGGCGATGATGCATTGCTCAACAACACGCTCAGGCTCGCCCGCGCGGAACTGCTTTCGGGACCGGCGGGATCGCACTCGAACCCGCGCAACATGCTCGCAGCCGCAGCCGCGCTCATCCTCGCGCCCATCATAATACTGCTCAACTACGGCGTCGCAACAGGCGGCAGACAGGTATTCGACGCCCTGCTCTCGCCCTTCGCCGGCAGCATGTTCTTTGTCAACTACATAATCGGAGCCGCGCTCGCGACCGGGATCGCCTACGGGTCGCTGCCCCTGCTGACCGCCGCCGCGCGCAATGCGCTCAAAACCAACGTTTCAACGGAGATGAACCGCCATGAATGAAGAAACTAAAAAATGCCCGTACTGCGCCGAAGAGATAAAAGCCGACGCCGTGAAATGCCGATACTGCGGCAGCGTGCTCGGCATCAACCCGCTGCGCGACGAATGGTACAGACTCCACGAGGGCAAACTCATCGCGGGTGTCTGCAGCGGTCTCTCAAACAACTTCGGCATATCCGTCACGCTCCTGCGAGTCGCGTTCGCCATCGCATCATTCATACCCGCCATCGGCGCGGGCGTCCTCATCTACATCGTGCTGTGGATCATCATGCCGAAAAAACATCTCTCCGACATCGGCGGTTGAACCAGTCCACTCCACGAGGGAAACATTGTAGCCGAATGGCATTTTATTGAATGCATTCCCGTCACAGGATTTTCAACAGGGAAAGATGCTAACAACAGATATGCGGGCAGCAAGCCGGCGAAGTCGGGATTGCCGCGTCGCTCGACATGCGACAAGCATGTCTCACTCCTCGCAATGACAGAAAAGCCACACTAAGGTGTTTTTCTACAAGCAGCTTATCACGAAGAAAATCCGTAAGAGGACAAAGAGCGGTCGGTGGTCGCCAGGCGGTGTCTGCAGCATACGACAAATCATATTATTGCTCTCGTTACGATGCTCTGCGTCGTAACGCGATAGCCGGGCGCTCTGCGCCCATGTTATACGAAGCGGGTTGGGTAGTAGACTCTTAATGAACGCAGAGCGTTCAGGTCTGCATTCCAACGCGGAGCATTGGAACGAGATAAAACCGAGATCCTTCGCTGCGCTCAGGATGACAGCAGGCCAGCCCGGCGGCCCAGGCCGCTCTTTGCCCTTTCACGTCATTACTTCGTGGATGGCTCGTACTTGAAACACCTTAACACGTCTTTTGGTTTGTCTTTGCGAGAAGCGGCGTTGCAACTGTCTTGCAATGCGCGACGCGGCAATCTCGACTTTTTCAACAGCCACCTTCGCAGGAATGACTCATCCCCCAGCACCCGTCATTCCGGCATGTAGTCAGCCGGAATCCAGAGAAGCCGTTCACACTTCAGCGGGCAACATCACATGTGGATTACCCGTTAAAAGCAGAGCGAATCGCGATGCGGCAAACTGTAAGTCGATGGCAATAACTGAGCAAGAAACATGGTATATTCACAAAAAGCCTGTTAACAGAGAAAATCCGTAAATGGACAAAAAGCGGCCTGGGCCGCAGCATACGACAAATCATATTATTCATTTGCTCTCGTTACGATGCTCTGCGTCGTAACGCGATAGCCGGGCGCTCTGCGCCCATGTTATACGAAGCGGGTTGGGTAGTAGACTCTTAATGAACGCAGAGCGTTCAGGTCTGCATTCCAACGCGGAGCATTGGAACGAGATAAAACCGAGATCCATCACTGAGTTCTGGGTGACAAATCTCTATGATACATTTTTTCAAAAGACTCGAAGGCGGGAGTCCACTCGATAGTATGCCGTTCAACAACTATTCACAACATGGCTGTATATGCCACACAAGAAGATACTGCCTGCAGCATACAACAAATCATATTATTTATTACCGGGTACTTAATTCATGGAACAGCGGATATCAGTTGGGGAGTTCACGGCGTTCGATCACATCGGTTTTCATGACATGGAAGAAAACATTGAACGACCCGAACTCGGTGTTGAGAGGAACGACAATGAACTGGCGGTCGCGCGAAAACTGGAGCGGCTTATAGAAATTGATGTTCGAGGAAACATTGGACAGGTAGCCACGCTGAACAAGCCGGCCCTTGGCCTTTTCGGATATTCTTATGGAAAATTCGATAAGCGAGTTCCGGGCCATCTCGTCGAGCTCGATGATCGGCACGCCCAGCAGAAACTGCGAAACGAACTTTTTAGCGATCTCTTCGGGCAATTCGAGAATGACTATTCCTTTAATCGCCCCGTCGATCCGCATGAAGATCAATGCGTCGGCGCTGAAGATATTTATTTTTGTAAGCCTGATGCTTCCCTTGCTTGCAGTCGTGCGACCCATTGATTGCAATGTCTGGTTAAGCGCGCTGAGAAACGGGTTGACGAATTCAACCTGAACTTCTCGCAGATGATCTGCGAACTGTTCTGTAGCTATGCCTGCTTCCACATTTAAAGTATACCTATATCGGTGAATATTTAAACAAAAATAAATTTCATAAAAACAGGATTCTTATAATCCGGCCCGCCGTGCCAGTGAACACCGTGCCGGCACGGGCGGTTCAGGAAAAAGCTTTTTTCGCGGCAGCGATTTTCGAGACAGTTTCAGGAATCATATCCCTGTCCACGCTGCAGAAAGCTATTCGAACACCGTTTATGCCGTTTTCAGGCTCAACGAGAGGTATCAGGCCTACACGTTGGTTGACAAGCAGGTAATCCGCGAAATCGTCCGCCGGAACATCCAGGTTCAGAAAACAGAAAAATCCCGAATTGAAATGGTCGGGCCTCGACCCGCCGAGGTCCGCCGATTCAAGCTCTGATTTCAAAATCCTGTACCGGTCGGCAAGAACCCCGATAACGGTATCGCGTTCCTGAATCCAGGAATCGCCCTGCTCTATTACATCGGCGACAACCTCCTGGAACACATGCACCGAGTTGGAAACCGTTCCTCGGATATATGCGCCGACCTTGTTGTCGAGTTCTTTCTGGATATCCGCCGGATCGCCCCACCCGGGATGCAATCCGAACGTCACCGCCGCAGTCCGCGCGCCGTACATCAGCATCTCCTTGGAAGTCCCGTCGCACTTTATCGGGATGATACCCGGATGGGCGCCGACAAAATGCCCGAACAGCGAAATCTGCGCCGCATCGGCGTCGTATACAAAACCATCGTAAGCATCATCGAAAATCAATATTATTTTCTTCCCGGTTTCTTCGGCAACTTCCACAAGCCCGTCCCTGAGCCTTATACCGTCCTGCACGGAAGGCATGAAGCCCGTGGGATTGTTCGGGAAATTGAGAACCGCCACCGGGTTCTGACTCGAAGCCGTCTCGCGAACAGCTTTTATAAAAGAATCGACATCCAGCCCGGAACCTGAGAAGAGAGGAACCGACCTGACTTTGACGCCCTGAACCGCGCCGAACATCAGGTTGTAATTCTCCCATTTCCTGTCATGGCAGATGATCGTATCGCCGGGAGTCAAAAACAATTGCGAAACATAAGCGAGCCCGGACGACACGCCCGGAACCGCGATCGGCTTCCCGATCAGAGCCGGGTCGAACTCGCAGCAAGCGCCGAGCTTCCGGATTATCCAGCTTCTCCACGCATCCCGGAACCGCGGGACACCCGATATCGGTGCATAAGGCACAAGTTTTTCCGGATCGACCTCACGCAGCGCTTTCATTATCGAAGGAATATAAAAAGTCGAAATTCTGCCATCGCCGTCCGCGAGAAAATCACTTCTTTTCCCTTTAGCGGAACCGATAGTCGCGTTAATATCGGCTTCCTTCTTCGCGCGGCCACTCCAGAAAAAAATCCCCTGCGGAAGAAAAATACCACGTCCGCAATATGACATGGCATCAAGAATTCCGGCATTTTCAAGCGCGGTGAACTCCATTTTACTCTCGCTCCATCAATACTATAAAAATTATTTATCGGTCTTTTTAATAATTTTTGGCTCCGGTGGTTTCAGTTCCAGCTCGACCCTCTTCGCATCGCCCCACATGCTCATCAGGTCATAAAACCCGCGTGTCTCGGCAAGAAACACATGCACAACTATGTCGCCGAAATCGAATATCATCCATCCCGATTCGGGAATCCCGTCCCGGCCATAAATCTCAATTTCGTGTTTAGAGGCAAAATCGAGCATCAGATTCTTGAGCGCGTCAAGATGAATCGTGTTCTTGCCGCACATCATGAGAAAGTAATTAGTATAATCACACTTCCGACCGACATCGATAAGCTCGATATCGAACGCCATCTTTTCGAAAGCTTCCTGGGCCAGCATCCGGGCCGTTCTTTTATTAACCGTCAAAATTTTCACCTGTTTTCCAGTTTGTCTCTGCCCAGCACGACCTCGATGTCCGAAAGAGAATCCGGCTGAAGATCCGATACCAGCTCAGCATTCAGCAGTTTCGCTATCGATTTCGAAAAAGGCGTCTTCTTTCTGATTATAACAAGTGTTCTGTCATGATCAAAATTATCCGCGTTTTCCGTTTTTATTACATCGAACCCGAAATACTTCAGCCTCTGTTTATAAATCTGCGCGAGCATGGGCGACCCACATCCATTTTTAATCGTCAATTTCAAAAGTTTGTTCCTGGGATGATAGCCGCCGTCGAGCAGCGCCTTTATCATGTGCGGAATCTCTTTCTCGTCCGGCAGCACATAACTTATGCCGTCGATTATCTCGGGCAGCCCCGGAACCGTGAACATGTTGATATTCTTTTTAAGCTGCTCGTCATACACCCTTGTCAGGATCACCCCGTCCTTGAACGTTAGGTTCGTGTAAACGAGATCCTGCTTTACCATTTCAAGAATAAGCTTCGGCAGATGTTTCACAATCTCAAGCGATGTCGCTTTGTCGGCGAGCGCACTCAGCAGCTTCTGCTGCCTCTCGATTCTGCCGAGGTCTCCCATGGTGTCGTGACGGAACCGCGCGTACTGAAGACACTGCTCGCCATCCAGATGCTTGTGCCCCTTTTTAAGATTGATGAACAGGCCCTGCGCATTATCGACGTAGTACAGATTCTTCTCGATATCAAGGTCCACGCCGCCCATCGAATCGATTATCGACTTCACCGCGTCCAGCCTCAATATGCAGTAAAAATTTATTTCCGTTCCAAGAAAATCCTCGACGGTTCTGACAAGCAGGTCCACCCCGCCGCGCGCATACGCGCTGTTGATCTTGTCCATGCGATAGCCCGGAATCATGACCCTTGTATCGCGCGGTATGGAAACCACGTTCGCGAACTTATCCGTCAGCGACACGTGCATAACCATTATCGTGTCGCTTCTCTTCGTACCGTCAACCTCGTCGAGGCCGGCGACAAGCAGGTTGAACTCCGTTATCCCCTCGAGCCGCCCCTCCTCCTTGCTCCATATCACGAGAGTCGGCACCCCGGGATTTACTTTCCATATATAAATGACAACGCCCGCCGTCATTATGCACAAAGCGATCAGGAAACTTAATACATATACGTACCATTTCCTGTTTCCGCTCTTCAACTTGCGTTTCTGTAAAGGATATGCGCTCTTGACCATCTACAAAGAAGCCTCGCGAGGTTTTTGATACAGCCTGTGGTTTTCAATATATTGTTCGACAGACTCCGGCAAAAGATATTTTATAGGAAGACCGTTAACGACCCTGTTCCTGATATCAGTCGAAGAAATCGCCAGCGCGGACGCCCTTAGAATTCGCACATTCATCATCAGGTCTGTCCCAAGCCGGTTCTCGAGCTGGCTCACGTCATAACCCGGCCGGGTCGCGGCGATTATCGTGCTAAGTTTCAGAATATCGTCCGGCTCGCTCCATGTCAGAATTTCCATAACCGCGTCCAGGCCCGTTATGAAAAATATCTCCGGGTTCCTGTCTTTGTAATGCTCAATGAAATACCGGATAGTATCAATCGAATACGAAATCCTGTTCCGGTCTATCTCGAACCTCGAAACCCTGAAATGAGGATTCGTGGCAACCGCGAGCACCGTCATAAGATACCTGTGTTCGCGCGGGGCAATATCCATTCCTTCCTTGTGAGGAGGATCCCCGGCGGGAACGAATATGACCCTGTCCATCCCGAACTTGCATCTCGCCTGCTCGGCCGCGAGCAGATGGCCGTAATGGATCGGATTAAACGTTCCGCCCATTATACCAACTCTGAATTTTTCACTGGAATCTTTCTGCGGGATAGATATCTTTTCTCCCGAGTCGGTCCGTTCTTTCTTATTATCCATAATATGCTTAAATGCGCTCCGACCGCTCAATCGCGCTTGAACCGCGACAACCAGCCTCCGCGTTTTGCTTCTTCGGGCTTCTCCGGATACCGCTCTCCCATCTGCCTTATCCTTCCCTTCAGAACCTCGTTCTCCCTCAGCAGCACCTGGTATTTACTCTGAAATAATGTCACGTCTTTAGCCATCGATTCTATTCTATCCGCCAGAGCCTCAAGCTTTTTCTGAAAATCCCCGTTCGTGCTGCTCTTGCCCGTTACTTCGGCAAGATGCTGCATTCCGACATTTATCCGGTCGAACTCTTTTCTCATGCCGCCAGTCAGCTCTTCTATGCCGGCTCCGGCGCTATCATCGCGATTCAGCAACTCGCCGATCACAAGGTCGGTTTTCCTCTCGGCCTCAACAACCCTCTTTGAAAGTACTTCTACTTTCCTGTCTGTCTCCGCTGATATTTTCCGGGATTGCTCGACAGCCCTGGTCATCATCATCAACTGGCTCCCGATAACAGCAACCATGTGCTCGATATAATCAAGGTTAACAGGCGCCACCTGCTGCACTGTCGCCACAACAGCGCTCTGTTCGACTTCAGGCTGCTCCGGCTCCCCGAATTTCTCAGCAAGCACCTGCTTGATCTCCATCCAGTCAAGCTTGCGCTCCTCCCTCAACTCCCTTATCATGCTCAGCACGCCGAGCGCACTCTCTTCAAACTTCTTCCTCTTTCCTTCCCCGCTCATCGGAAGAAAATCCTGGAAGTAATCCTTATACTTGACAATCGTGCTTTTAGGAATGTCGAGCTCGGATGAAATTTCTCTTAAAGAATAATATCTTTTCATTCAGTGTTCCCGGTGTTCATGTTGTTTGGATTCCCGGTCTGCCTTCGCCCTGCCAGAAACCCGCCCTTTCGGCTTCCCCTTCCGGAAGCCATCTCTTCCTCATACGTCCTTACAAAATCCTTAATCTCTCTTATCGTCTCGTCTTTCTGCCTGATTATTTCGTCTTTCTTTACAATCTCCTGCCTCAGCAGTTCCAGCCCTCTCTCGTTAGATGAAATCTTGGCGTTAAGCAGCTCTATCTCTTCTGATTTGCTTTTAAGCAAACTCATATCCTTCGGCCCGGACTGGCTCTGCTCCGAAATCTGCTTTTTCATCCTCTGCATCTCTTCGATCAACTTCTGGTTGTCGAGCTTGAGATATTCGATTTCCTGCTCCTTCTCGATCAGGTCGGGTCGCACTATCTGATTTTCCCGCTCCTGGGAGATCAAAAAAAGTTTTCGGTCGATCTCCTTCATCAATCCCTTGAATTCATCGAACATGCCCCTGAATTCATCTAAGATTTCCGAACTCGGGGCAACTATTGTCTCGGGCGCTTCATCGCTCTTGCCCCTGTCAAGAAGACCATCAAGCTCAACTCTCGGGCAAAACCACACATTGCGAACCTTGCGTGCCCGCAATTTCCCGGATTTTATGTATCTTCGAACCGTCTTGGTGCTCACCGAAAGATACTCTGCGGCACCGTTTATATCAAGAAGATCCTCTTCGGGATATGATTTTTCCTGACCTTCATCTGCCATTTTCTCTAATTACTCCATACTGTCCTATATAGAGTCTACAGCATAATAACAGAATTTGTATCCATTCGCAATAATTACATCCATTGATATACTGGAACTGTTAATAACAGTATTGCAACAGTCCGGGTAAGCTCTGTGATTTCAATAATATTATCATATCAATGCTTAAAATTGTGTCTTTTATCATTTGCACATGAAAATTCTTCATTTCGAAACCAACCAAAAAAACCGCCCGATTGGGGGGCGGTTCTCTAGGGTGTTGAACTTAATCAACATTACTCAACCATTAATAAATATCGACCCGGCCCCCGGAAAACTTTAGCATTTTTATTTAAAGTGACTATTTTTGTACCCAATTGAGGAATGTTAAAATCTGTAGCTCAGTCCCACGCTGTTTATTCGTTTCGTGTATTCGTAATATTCCAGATTTGAATCATTTTTTATCCTGCTCGATGAAATATCCAGCTTCGCGTTTTCGTTCAACAAATACTCGATCCCGACCATCGCGTAATCCATTTCCATCTCAAGTCCCGTACCCGGCATCACCACATCTCCCGAATCAATATACTGCCTCGGATACCCGGTTTCGCTCCTCATGTAATACAGAAATCCCGTCGCCCTGCTGCTCAGACCTCGCAGATAATAGACCGACCAGTTGAAATCATCGTAATCATCGAATCCTTCTGTTATTTTGTACATGTAATCGAAATCCGAGCCATTTCTCTCGTACCAGTCGTAATACTGATTGCTGGTGGACTCATTGTCGGATTTCTCTGAAGACACCATAAGCAGCGACAACGGATACAGGCTGTAGACCTTTGTAACGCTTACGGCAAACGTGGTGTTCCTGTCTCTCCGTGGAGTGTTTGTTGAATTTCCGTCCTCGTCCAGACGATAACTGTTGTGATACTCCACCCGCTCGGTCGTGTAGCTCACCTCGACGCTCGAAAACCCTCCGAGGTCATAAATCACACGGGCACCGTATCCCTTTGCATAAGAGTTATTCTCCTCATTGAAGTCAAGCTCTCCGGATTCGTATGTCTCGCTTTTCCTGAAAATAAAAACCTCGCCGGTGTGCTTTTCGCTCAGCTTTCCGCCATAGGTAAACTCGAACTTCTTCTCCTGCCCCGGCAGCGCTATATACGCATCCCGGTCGCTTTTCGTAAGCCCGAAACCATACTCGATCTCCAGCCACTCTTCAGCAGAGAATATTTTACGGTAATCCAGCTCCAGCCCGAATTCCCTGTAATCCTCGATTGAATTTTCGCGAAAGCTGTTTTCCTCATAGCTGAACTCCGCTGTAAACGTATCACTTTCATTCGTATCACATTCAACAAATCCTTTATAGCCGAAACTTTTTATCGTATCGCCCATGCCGCCGGATTCGAGAGAGTAGAGGTTGTCGTCCTTATCGAATCCGGTGGAAAACGTATGTGAAATTCCGCATCTCGGCTTTTTTACATGGTCGGACGGCAAACCGTCGAGTTCATCAGAACAGGCCGCAGTGGAAAACAACAGCATCGACAAAAAAATTGCACAGGAATAAAAAAGCCGGACACGATCATCCCGGCCTGGATTATATTCGATTTTATGAGTGCGTTTTCTCATTTTGCACAAGACAGATTCATTATCCGGTCAGTTCTTCCGCATCCGAACTCCTGATATACAACTGTCTTCTTGCGCCCGCCACAGTGTACAGCTCAACCTCCAGCAAACGCTTCACAAGCTTAAGAACATTTATATCTTCCGTGGAATATATTCTGTTTTTCTGCCCATTCCTGCGGGGCTTTACAAAATCCTTGAATTCCTTCTCCCAGTACCTCAACGTATGAGCCGGAACATCGAGAATTTCAACGGTTTCGCCTATAGTATAGAAAACATCGTCCTTGATCATTATCATTGCACCACCTCCATGTGATGCCGAATTTTCGCAAAAAAAAGGGGACTACCTGGAAAACTCGGAAACTTTCGGCCCGGTCTTAACAATCTTCCTTGATTTTCCTTAACGAACCTCCGTGTTCGCCGGCCCTGTCCGATACATCCTGGAAATCCCACTGGAACAGAGTCTTTGTTACGTATATAAAGATCGGATAAAAACGAAAATAACTTTAGCGGATTGAAAAAATTCTTCTTGTCAAAAGGTTTTTCACTTAAAGTAAATTCTTAAGCGGCACGCCTGCCGCGCTTCCTGCCCGGGGAATCACACGGCCACGGCCCATTGACCGGCTGCGGCCCTTTATTAATGTAATATCAAAATCCGACGGAGAAAATCAACGATGCGACAGCATCATTCTCATCATCACATCACGCATGTTGCCCGCCTGCCCGGTTTCGCCCTTCAACTTTTCGGACATAATGCGCGTCACGACATCATCTGTCGCCCTTATCCTGTTGATAAGCACATTCAACAACGATTCGAGCATCTTGTTCGCCAGAACGTCTCTCCCGCTGATCAACTCTTTGAAATCACGCCCGTACAGTTCCAGCACCACGGAATTCACAATCGCAACAGCGCTCGCCGTCCTCGGGCTTCCGTCGATCAGCGCAACCTCGCCGAAAAAATCGCCGTGCCGCAGCGATGTTATGTCCCATACGTTCTCCGTATCGAGCTTTTTCACGATCTTCATTTCGCCCGACCCGATTATGAACATGGAATCGCCCCATGCGCCTTCGCGGCATATATAATCACCTTTCCGGTAATGGTGTTCTTCCACTTTTGACGCGACTATGTCGATCTCTTCATCGCTCAGATTTTCAAAAAGTCTGCAATGTTTCAGAATTTCATGAGCCGTCATATCTCTCGATCCCTCTGGGTTTGATTGTTCCTTTTCAAATATTACATGATAGGCTGAAGGCTGTAAAGAATGTTATTTCGTGAAGAATCAAAAAACACATTCCAACTTCATTGAAAATCAAAGATCGAAGGACTATATTAGTTCTGGAATTGGAGATGATTACCGTCATGCCGCACCTGCCTAAAAAGGTGAGAGAGAACTTCTTATATAGAAGTATCGAGAAATTCCTCGGTCATTTCGACCTTCATCTTACAGCACAGGCGATCTCAAATATACTCGCAGTGATCGTGGGCGCGCTCGCCGGGCTGGGCGCGGTGGCATTCAGATATCTGATAAACTTCAATCATTACTTTTTCTTCACCGTCTGCAAAGATATATTTTCATTTCTCGGCGAATACTATGTAGTTGTCGTGCCGGCGCTGGGCGGCCTGCTGGTCGGGCCGATGGTGTACAATTTCGCGCGTGAGGCGAAAGGGCACGGAGTGCCGGAGGTGATGGAAAACGTCGCGCTGAAGGGCGGCAGGATACGCGCGCGCGTGGCGGCCATAAAATCGCTCGCGTCTTCGATCTGCATCGGCTCGGGCGGCTCGGTGGGCCGCGAGGGCCCGATCGTCCAGATCGGCTCATCGCTCGGATCGAGCGTCGGACAGTTGCTCAGGCTCAGGCCCGACCTGATAAAAGGACTCGTCGCATGCGGCGCGGCGGGCGGCATCTCCGCTACTTTCAACGCCCCGCTCGGCGGCGTGATTTTCGCGCTCGAAGTCATTCTCGGCAACTTCTCGGCAAACACGTTCGTCTCTCTCACGCTGGCTTCTTTCAGCGCTCTCGTGGTTGCGCTTCCGTTCTTCGGATCAAGCCCCGCGTTCAAAGTAACCCACTTCACTTTTCAGGGCGCAGAGGAAATCCCGCTCTATATCGCCATGGGAATTTTCGGCGCGGTTATCGCCCATTTCTATGTAAAGGCGCTGTACTTCACAGAAGATTTCTGGGACAGGATCAGGTTCCCCGAACAGTTCAAACCTGTTGTGGGCGGCCTCATCATAGGAAGCCTCGGTTTTTTCTACCCGCACATTTTCGGCGTCGGATACGAAACGATTGAAGGCGCGATGCTCAACCAGCTTCCGCTCGTTCTGCTAATATCTCTGGTGTTCCTTAAAATATTCGCCACCTCGATTACCATCGGCTCGGGCGGCTCGGGCGGCGTGTTCGCGCCAAGCCTCTTCATCGGCGCGATGCTCGGCGGAGCGTTCGGCAAACTGGTGGTCATCTATTTCCCGGATGTCGCAACCCCGGCGGGCGCTTATTCCCTTGTCGGCATGGGAACAATTTTCGCGGCAGCGGCACAGGCCCCCATCACAGCCGTCATCATTCTCTTCGAACTTACCGACGATTACCATCTCATCATGCCGATAATGCTGTCCTGCTCGATAAGTTACCTGCTTTACAGGCAATTCTCGAAAGAATCCATCTACACGATGAAACTCATCAGGCGCGGCGTACACCTGCACGGGGGACGCGACCTGAATGTGCTGCAGGACATCATGGTAAAGGACATTATGGGCAAAAAAGTCGAAATCGTGTCGGAGGAAATGCCGCTGCCCGGCCTGCAGAAACTGATCCAGTCAACCGAACACATGGGGTTCCCGGTGGTAAACGATAAAGGCGAGCTGTCCGGCATGGTGACTTTCGACGATTTTCATTACGTGGAAAACAATGCCGATCTCAATAATATGAAAGTTAAGGACATCTTCAAACACGATCATATAATTGTGACGTATCCGGATGAAACCCTCGACGATGTGGTTCACAAGCTGGGTCTTCGCCATGTGGGCAGGCTGCCGGTTGTGGATCGCAACAACCCCAAACGCCTGCTCGGTCTCATCACCAGAACCGACATAGTGAACGCCTATTCCAAGTACCAGGCTTTCGGAAAATATTCCTGAAAAATAGAGCGGGGCGGTTGATTCATGCACAGAGCAAAGCTTGTGCATGTCACCCGCGCAGCAGGACATGTGTTATCGCGATTTTCCGGATTTCTCTGTGAGAAACCCGGATTAAATCCTATTCCGGGGCGAAATACCCGTTTTCCGAGACATCCCGATTCTCGAACCTACAACAGCCGGACTTTTCATGAAAACGACACTTATAAATGACTCCTGATATTCAACAACAAAAACATTAATACAAAACACAAAGTGAGTAAGCACTTACAAACTTTTCATGTTGTTGCTCTAATATGTGAAAAGTTTTGCACACTACGGAGTTTGGAATTATATTCCAAATATTATTTTTAGTACTGTTTGCGCGAAATTTGCCCTCAAGCTACTAACCAATTGCGTAATGGCACTATTATTGCAACACTTTGATGGGCTTTAGTGTGTAAAATATGCTTTATAATGCGATTTATTGAGTTTTTAAAGATGCTCATATAAACATATTATTAAACTTTTGTCTTTTTTTGTTGTTTTTAAGATTTTTTATCACGGCGGTGACTACATGCCGAAAGGCATGCTCCGAGGAGCCGTCGTGGTTACCTCAATTTCGGGCCTGCGGCAATAGCTGCAGGCCTACTCAATTTGGAACTCAGGATTGAATAACCAGCATGTTTTGTTCAATCCGTTTTACCACAAAAAGCATTAGTAAGGGGCCTAATTATCTATAACGGCCCATCTTGTGATCATCTTTTACGGTATATTGAATAATGTGATTAACATGCCCCCCCATAAAAAGCTTTTTGATACCTGCCCGGAAATATTTCTCCCACGACCGTCCTGCTCTCCCTGTATTCCCGATCTCCGAGGCTGATGAAAATCCCCGCTTTGTCATTCTGATGAAGTGCAGCAACCGAAGAATCTCTGTAACAAACTCCAAAAAGCGAGATCCTTCACTGCGTTCATTATGACAAACTAAGCACGATATTTTTTAAACAGCATCCTCTGTGGAAATGACGCCTGATAGTGGTGATAGCATGCGGACTAACAGTCCGCACAGTCGGGATTGCCGCGTCGCTCGCCGGGCGACAGGCCCGGCTCCACTCCTCGCAATGACAGAACAGTTAACACTATAGTGATTCTCAAAAATAAACTTGAATACATGCACAAAGGAAATAGCTTTGT
>ERZ795048.624-NODE-624-length-36421-cov-5.614090_pt1 | contig 36421 bp, 38 predicted proteins | sample MGYA00375132_ERZ795048 | MGnify/ENA primary metagenome ERZ795048 (study PRJEB30177, sample SAMN05720225) | activated sludge metagenome | isolation source: Anaerobic digester | place: Hong Kong | collected 2014-12-17 ... | reverse complement strand
CTCACCCCGATGACGTGATCGCCTACACCAATAGCGGTGAAGATGCTGGTTCGACCTCCTACGTCTCTCCGAGCAAGAACAACTTCTGGACTCACGAGGACTTCGTTCGAGATGCGCTCAAGCGAGGGGAGCCCGTCCCTGAACACGTGATGTCTGAATACGCTCAGAGGGACCCAGGGGGATCCGTACGCCGAGGGACCCATGAGGACTCTCCATATGAGGCCGTTGTGCGAGACATCGCCATGCAGCCAAATCAGTACGGTGAGCTTTCTGGGAAGAAGTCCCTGGGGCCACCGCCTGGTGGGTCCCGCACCGGGGATGACTACATGGGTGGAAACTGCCACACCCTTGCCGCTGCGATCAAGAGCTTGAACCCTGACTGGAAGGTGGCCGCCGCATTCGAAGCTGCGAATGGCCGCTCTCCCCTTCTCAACAACCATGTGGTGGCTTGGGACCCGCAAAGCGGTCGAGCCTTCGATGGACGGGGCTGGCACGACAGTCCTCAGGCTGCACTGAGCAGCTACCGCAAGGTGAACTTGGATGCCAGCCCGCAATGGAATCTTGAGGGATTGGACGATAGCCTTGAAGAGGCCCGCAACTTCTTCCGGCACCATGCAGCGATGTCGCAAAATACTGAGACCACACCTGCCTGGATGTTGCACTCTGCTGCTACAGAAGTCCCGGATGGATCGTCCCATCTCGCCGTAACCAAGCAGTCTACTGTACACGTTGAACAAGTGGATGATATGGGTGACTACGAGGCAGATGAGATCAACCCTGATGGGACCGTACGCCAACCCTTCATTTACCATGCTCCATCTCAGACGGTTTTTCTTGGACACCCCGGAATGTACCATGGCGAGATCGAATTCGCCGAACAGTTCAAGCCTCACCTTCCTACCTACTACAACGACGGAATGGGCGAGGCCCAGTACCAGTACCATCAAGGCCAAATTAACCATACACCTTATGGATCCGCTGTAGCCTATGGAGGATATGGAGAACCAGATGAGCAAGAAGTACAAGCAGCCTTGACTCCTTATCTCAACCAGAGTCACACTGGATCGCGGGCGCCTGCCTATCAGGGATCGGAGTCCCTATGGGAACCCGCTGATGAGGGACCCGCTCTGGATCGTACTGCGGGGAGGACGGATCACATTCGCCAGCAATCCGAAAGCCACCCCCATAGCTCTCAGGGCTTTGCCGGGGGCTGGACAGGAACCGTCTATCACGGGGCTCGCAACGAGGAAGCTCGACAGAACATCCTTGCCAATGGCTTCTCTCAGGACTCTGAGTCATGGAGCGGTTCTGGGCGCAAGGGCACAGGTACCTTCTTCGCCCACTCGCCGGAGGGGGCTATGTACGGCCCCCGTGTCAAGGCTCAGGTCACTCTGAAGAAGCCGATGGTGTTCTGGTGGGACCCGGAGATGCCGAGCGAACATCCTAATGTGATCCCGGAGCCGGGCGGCATGCGTTCCGATCCTCCTGAGGCTGCGAAGCTCAACTGGGGCTCAGGAGAGCTTGCAGAGCTTGCTGCTCGCACAGGGCACGACGGAGCGATCTATCCCCGCCGGGATGAGATGCAGGTCTTCGATCCTTCGGCCATCAGCAACATCGAGCCGTACGAGGACCCCGAAAGGGACCCAGGAGGATCCGTACGCCAGGGAGCCGCCGATCCCACTTGGTGGAGCGAATACCTTCGTGAAAACCCCTATCTCTACCACTTCACGCGCTTCGAGCCAGAAGATGAAATAGCCAGACGAAATTTCAAAGAGAGAGGAATCGTTCCTTGGGATACTCCGTTACACGACGCGCCAGGATCTATCTACGACGGTTCTGATTACCTAACTCCTCGTTCGGGTCACGTCTACCTTTCTCCTGATCCGAATTTCTTCGACCAAGATGAAAACGTTCATCGCGTGATAATCGATGCCTCTCAACTTGATCCTTCGCGCCTCAATCCGGATGAAGATGCGGGGATAACCTCATGGATGAATTGGGCGACTCTCCCCGGATATCAAAATCTCACTCAACCTCCCGAAGGGGGCGCCTATTCGCGCGGTCAATGGGCAGAGGATCATCGTCTGACCGATCCCGAGATGGTAAAGGATTCCCTGGGAAAGGCAGTCCCTTCAATCGCTTACCGAGGATCAGTTCCGCCTGAAGCGATCAGGGCAATCGAACGTTGGGATGGCGAGCCTCAGTCTCAGTCCGTATTGGCCGGGGGTTCCCTAGAGGATCCGTTGGCGATCACCTCCGCAGAAACGTCGGGGCAGGCTTCGCGACGCTGGGAGGCTCTCCTAACAGATAAACCGTCTGCCGCTCAGGTGGTTCACACCTTCCCTGATGGATCGACTGTGCAGCAGCTAGGAAGTGCCAAGGATGCTCAGCGCGTTGGTGAGTACATGCGCAACTGCTGGCAGGGGGCTATGGGAGATCCGCTACCCGAAGACTGGCGCTGGCGTCACACGATCAACGATCCCGAGGGCAAGCCAACGCTCGCCTTCCACGTCGAGAACGATCACAGCCCTCACAAGATTCCCGGTCACCTGGGAATCCACTCTCCTCTCGGCATGCGCAACAGCAACCCGGAGGAGTACCACCGCGACCTCCTGCGTCAGTGGGGCGAGGCCGTAGGTCAGCCTGTGGTCGTCGGCAACTCCGAAGGCTTCGATGATCTCGACAAGGATCGCACCTACTGGCCCGACAAGAACGGCTGGACTCGAAGTGGAGCCGAGCAGGGCGGAGGCTACGGTCACGCTCGTAACGTCGTAGACATTCTGAACCGTAGGCAAGCTGCCCCCTCCCGACTGCGTCAGGACGAGTTCTTGAACTGGACTCCTGGTAGCCCCGGCAAGGGCTTCGTGGATTCCCTCGGTACACTCGTGACGTGGAACACCTCTGAGGAGGGTCCGATGGGCCGACCTCATCATATCGACCAGGCCGCTGAGCACCATGGAGTGGACTGGCGCGACATCGACGCTGGCGGCTATAAGAACAACCGCTACTTCCACTCGCCGATCACGATCGCTCCGGATGGGGTCTACACTAACTCGCTGAACCTGAATGCCGACGCGTTCGAGCACTACCCGACCGAGGAGGAGTACCGCTTCGCTCAGGAGGTGCCTGGGATGGTCCACGATCCCGACAGCGATGCTTGGGCCGACAAGTACGACCCCGACATGCAGGTTAGACCGCAGGGGTTCGGTCACGGAAGAAACGTCATGGATATTCTCGACAAGCGTGGTGGATCTGTCTGGGGTACCGTAGTGGATCCGCAGTACATGTACCACGTCGCTCCGAGGGAGCACAGAGAGGCGATCCAGCAGCAGGGCCTTCGGCCGAACATGAGCGGAGGCTTCAGCGAGGACTCCGACTGGGCGCACGAGCACTACGGCGGCAACCCGATCTACTTGAGCCGCGAGCCCGGACGCTCCGCTGACACCGTCTACGATCAGGACGGCAAGGATCTCTGGAAGGTGGACGTAACCGGCCACCCGATCACAGCCGACCTGCCGGGGCTCTACGACAACGGAGGTCGCGTCGATGACGGCGGCATGTGGTGGGAGGAAGGCTACGAGCCCAAGTTCCCGATGGAGGATCCTGACGGCGGCTGGACCAGTTTCGAAAGTCTACTTGGGGAACACGGGCCGGGGGCGATCGATACGACTCAGACGGCGGCCACTATGGCTCCAATTGGCCCTGAACGACTCCAATTGGTCTCCCCAGACGATGTTACGAAGTTCGCCGCTCAGCACCGTTTTGTAACAGCGAGTAGGAAGCTTACTGGCGCACCTCCCGGCACTTACATCTGTCCTAAGGGTCATCAGATGCAGAACGATTGGGCAGAAGACCTCTATCATGAAAACCATGTCTTCTGTCCCGAATGTGACCAGTGGTACTTGAATCCACTGCGAGGTTTTGGAGATCCCGAGACCGACATGTGGACCGAGGATGCGCCGACGTTGTTCGATCCCCGGCGCTTGGCCATGGCCGCTGACCCGAGCTTTATTCAACAGTGGATTGAGAAGAACGGCCCCTACCTTTACCACGGCACTGGGCCGGAGAACGTAGAATCGATTCAGCAGCATGGCATTCAGCCCGACCGGGCTCACAACTGGTCGGATGAGATGGCCACCCGACCGGGTCATGTGTACATGGCTACGAGGCCCAGGCAGTTTGGTCACAACTTCAGGGTGGACCTGCGCAAGCTCGACCCGGCAAACCTCACGGCCGACGAGGATGCCTTCTGGGAAGAGTCCGATGACGGGAACTACAACCTGATGAAGCCGGAGTACCACGAGGAGTTCGGGAACCCCTCGATCAACCCGTGGCTCGATCCCGAGGACAACGATTATCCGTCATGGGGCGCCTGGGCTGATCGCGCGAAGCCGGACTCTCCGGAGCACACTCAGTACTCGCTTGAGGAGATCGGCACGCTGGCTCACCGGGGAACCATTCCTCCGGAAGCCATCGAGCTTCACGAGCCCGGCACTCGCGCCGCTGCGCTGCCGAAGGAGGAGTACGAGAACCCGCTGGCGATAACTGCGGCGCTCGCGGACCCTGCTTGGGCTCCTTTCACGGGTCAGGAGTTCGGTCGCGTGCAGCGCAGGCTCTATGACTCGCTGAAGGCCAACGAGAACCGCCCTGACCGTGTAGAAGAGGACCAGGGCATCATCGACGCGCTTGACGGCGCTATCAGTGAGCAAGAGCCGCTAAGCGAGGACATGACGCTCTACCACGGAGGCGACATCGCTGGGCGCCTTGACGAGGACGGAGTGAACCCAGGCTACCTCTCTACGACCGGTGAGCTAGTCCACGGAGATTGGATGCCCTACGGTCCAGTGAACAAGGTCGTCGTGCCAGCGGGCTCAAGAGTTCTACACGTTCCCTCGGTGCTCGGCAGAGATCCGCATAGCGAGAACGAGACGATCCTGCCGCGTGGATCCCAGTTCGATGACATGGGAGACCACTGGCGCATGCGTACAGCCGGATCGCAAGCATTCGATCCGAGCGCTTGGGTATGTCCTCGTGGCCATGTAGCCGATTCGCATACTCAGAACTCGCTCGATAAGGGCTACCGGATCGGCCATTGTACGTGGTGCATGGAGGGAAACTTCAGTAACGCGAAATACACGCACCCTGATTACCCTGACGACACCGGCAACGGCCACTGGTCTCAGGGAGGGGCGCCGACGCTCTTCCCGCCGCAGACGCTGGCCGATCCGGAAGGGCTGCTCTCCCATGTGTCGAGCGGCAACCTTCAGGAGGATCTGAACGCGCTGATCGGTCGCTACGAGCTTGTCGGCGTAGACCTCCATGCCTTCATCACGCGGGCTGGTGGCATCAAGGTCGGCATGATCTCCTCCGCCAATCAGGGCCAAGGGCTCGCCTCCGGAGCGATCAAGGAGTTGACCGACCTCGCTGACCGCTACGGCGTGCCGATCGCTCTTACCCCTGGGCAGCCCGAGGGAGGTTCAGGAGGGCTCTCGAACAAGCAGTTGAAGGATTGGTACGGCCGCAACGGCTTCGTGCCCAACAAGGGCCGCAACAAAGACTTCGCCTACACTGATGCGATGATCAGGCCGGTGAGCAGCACGTCGCCCTTCCGTGAGGTTGTCTTCCCTCAGGGTCAGAAGGTCTGGGTCGATGACGACAACGACGCGATCTACGACGACCCCAACCACATGGATCCCGAGGACGGTACTCACTTCGACAACTGGATCTACAACCAGAACCCCTACCAGTACATGCACGTGCCGAACTTCAACGAGGGATTCTGGGAGCAGCCAGAGCCGATGTTCCACAGCACCGAGCCCGAGAACGTAGAAGCGATCAATACCGAGGGTCTTCGAGCGATGAACAAGACCAGGGGTCTGACCAACCGAGGCATCGGCGGCGCCGTCTTCACTCATCCCGACATCCACACGGTGAGCGAGCACTACGGCGGCACGCCCTACTTGATCGATACTCAGGCCATGAAGGACGACGGCTACATGCCCGAAGTCTCCATGGACGGCGACTACGACGAGAAGCGGGCTCGGGAATCGATGGCTCACCACATGGGCTTCGAGGACTTCTACGAGGATCCCGACTACGGTGGCGAGGACGATCGCACCGTGGTCTTTCACGGAGACATCCCGCCCAAGTACATCCAGCAGGTGGATCAGTACACGACGGACGTTTCACAGTTACGGCGTGAGGCCGCCGATGCGATGGATCCGGGAACCTACGTCTGTCCAAGAGGACATAAATCGGATGCCGAGATTGAGCGGCAACTGGCAGGTGGATACGACGCGCCTTGTAGTTTCTGCGGCCCCTTAAACGCTTGGTACACTAATCCGGATCACCCGATCGACCGCAACGGCAACGGCTTCTGGCAGCGCGACGCTCCTACGCTCTTCGACCGCGTAGCGAAAAGTGCGTTGCACAAGCTCACCTACGACGGATCGGCCCTCTGCCCAAAGGGACACCCCGTCTACTGGGACAACTGGTCGGGCTGGCACTGCGATCAGTGCAAGCGAGACTATGACGATCGCGAGGTCTCGCAGGCGCTAAGCCTTTTCGATGCGCACGTCGCCATGGCATTGAACCCCGTCGATCGAGATCGCTGGATCGCAGAGAACGGCCCCTACCTAGAGCACTGGACGACCGCCGAGCGTGTACCCTCGATCTTGCAGCAGGGAATTCAGCCCTCCTACCCGGACTACGAGGACGATATGACCGGAGAGGTTGTTCAAGACGACAACCCGGCGAACTGGACCGGCTTCCTTCAAACTCGACCGGGGCATACCTACCTCGCTCCGCCCGGCTCTATCAAGCCGGGCATGCATGTGACCAGTGAGGGCTATCAGCCTTATCAGGTACCGGTGCGCGTGGACCTCCGCAAGCTCGACCCGACCAAGCTGAAAGCTGACGAAGATGTGGCTCAAAAGATGTGGCCCGAGTGGGCTGAGGCGCAAGATCCGGACGTGCGTGAGGAGATGGAAGTATCTGGCCCGCCAGATGCCGGTCTGTGGGATGCTGAATCTCAAGGTCTCGGAGACTGGGCTGAATACGAGGGCCTAGATGAAGAACCCTGGACGTTAGATTCTCTCAATCAGGGATCGCTGGCTCACGAAGGACCAATTCCGCCTGAAGCAATCTCCTTGCATCCTGACCATCCACTCAAAATCTCAAAGCTTGATTTCTCCGGCCTTAGGGAGGATACTCCGGGAATATCAAGCCTTACACAGAGGTAATAGACGCATGGATAACCACTACTGGTCAGAGCCCGATGAGGAAGAGGAAGCCTTCTGGCGAGAAGAGGAGGAGGCTCGAAAGGGCGACCCTCTGAACCCTCCGCATCCCGAAGGCACCAGGGTGGTCTACGACAACGGTCGTGAGCCAACGTGGACCGGCGTAGTGCAGGAGTCCTGGGATCCCGGTGATAAACGAAGCGTTCGAGTCAAGAACGACCAGACCGGTCAGACCTACGAGGTTTTCATGAGCGACCCCAACCTGAAGCGTCAGGATGTCGGCGCAGAGAACTTCCGGCATCCCGACCCGTGGATGGACAATGAGCCGGGCGCGATGACCTTCCCGCAACACTGGACGACGAAGGTCGCCGACTACCAAGGCCGGACTAACTGGGACACCTGGCACACTGGCTTGATGATGGATAAGCGTGAGCATTACGATAAGGCTCGTAAGATCGTTCATGGCGGAGGTACTCCGCAGGACCTACGTGATTGGGCTACTCAGCACGTCATCGGTCCCTACAACAAGCAGCAGGTTGCTGATGCACAGGACTGGAACGAAATTCCTGAAGATGAACGTGTAGATCATCACTGGGAGGAACTCAATGCCAAGAACCCTGACGCTGCAAGGCTTGTAGAAGGTCTCGGTTTTGGCAAAGATGTCTCCGATAGTACTCCTCAACTAATTGATCACGATCTTGTCAACTGGGATGAGCTTCACAGCGATCTCATGGACGAGAAGAACGAGAACGATCGGTATAAGCAGGAGAGTGATCGTCTGAAGGGAATGGGTCTTAGTCCGGACTGGATGACCCCTGGTCACGACGATGATATTCAGCACATGCGTGAAGCGATGTACCGCCACCATGGCGCTCTTCCTGATGAGGAGATGAAGGCGGAGAACGGTGGCGGCTACACCGGCAAGGATCCCCGATCGGTCTACAACCGCACCGTCAACATCCCCTTCGATGAGTTGACGCAGCGCCACGACTTCAACTTGGAGAACCACATCTCACTTGACACGCGCAATGCTCTGTGGGGCGATGCGAACGATCGACAGATTCAGAAGATCTGGGAGCAGGAGGCTCAAGAGCACCCAGACATGGATCCAACGCGTTTGCAGGATCTAGCCGAGAACACCTGGTACCGAAGCACACCTCTCTCGGAGCGAGACAAGTACACCCGCAACTACGATCCGAACGACCCTCATGTCAAGGCGATCATCGATCAGGATCCTCAGTGGCAGGAGACGGTGAAGAACGGCTACAACCAACGGCTCACCGATTACACCTGGGACACCATCAACGATCTTCACAAGGGCCTAGCCCATCCCAACCAGAAGGCTGCTATGGAAGCGGCACTGACTGGTCAAGGACACGCCCCTGAGGCCGTTGCCAACATGGTGGCCCAGCGTCGTCGTTGGAATCCCGACATCAAACGCTGGGAAAACCTAAAACAGAAATTGGCGCCACCGAAGAACCCATCGGGTATCGATCCCAACCTCGATCAAAGGCCAGGAGATCTTACGATCCCTCCGTCTTGGACGGCCGCCGTCGAGCCCGACTGGTCAATGGTTCCTCCATGTCCCCATTGCGGTAAGGACGCACTTGGTTGGCGCGATGATCTCTCCAAGCATCTCTATCCCGATGGCGCGTGGAACTGCTACAACTGCTTCAACGTTGTTCCGGCGGGAGAGCTTCCCGTTGAACCACCTCGTGATATTCCCGTAGAGCCCCAAGTAAGTCCACAACATCCTGATCCTTGGATGGACAACGAGCCCGGATCCCTCACCCTGCCGCCGACGTGGTCGTCAGTGGACCCCTGGGAACCGGTGGACGTGGCAACTTGGACAAGTCTTGATCCGGCACAACTCGCAAAAGATCAGTTCCGAGTTGCAAAACGGGCACCTCAGAGTGGCCGGAGACTTAAGCATCGATTGAACTACCAGCGCGGCAACGATCAGGTAAACCGCAAGGACCCCAATCATCATCACGGGATCAATGTCAATCGACATCGTGCTGCTCAACATATCAAGGTCCACCGAACATCTTCTAACGGGATTCAAATCCTCACTGCCTACGATGACGACAAGCCGGTGGGCTACACCCAGGCCGCCATCAAGGGTGGCGACGTGATAATCCTCTACGCCTTTGTGGATCCTGATCACCGAGGTAAAGGGCTTGGTCGCAAGATGGTCGATGAGTTGGTTAAGACCTACCCCGGCAAGAGGATTTCAACCACTGTGGAGACGCCTGAGGGTCAGGCCCTTATGGACAGCTTCAAGCGCTCTCTGGCCACTGAGGACGCCTACGGAGTGCTACCAGGCGGCGCCAAGACCGTACACCGCATCAGGAAGGGCTCTGACGGCCGCTACCTTCCCTACTGCGCTCCTCGTTCCCGCTACACTGCAAGCCCAATCAGCCCTGAAGAAGTCCAGGAGGCCAAGGAGATGGGCTACGCGATGTGCAGGCGCTGCTTCTAAGCCCAGCACTCTTGGCAGGATCGGTGACCCTGGTGTCTACCTCGTCCATTACGCGTCTTGCCCCATTAGTCTCTCGGCGATCTCCTGCTCTGTTTGTTGAAAGAGGCCCTTTGGGCGCCCGTCGATAAGATTGGCGATTGCCTCGAATGAAGCGCCGGAGTCATTACATAATACGAGACTGTTAGATTCTCCAAAGGTGCCCTCTGGGTCGGAGATTCCAACCCACTCCATGACCTCGACTGGCAGTTGCGCCGTCTCAGTGAGAGTTGAAGATGAGGGTGTGGCGAAAGGAATCACTCCGGTGTGATCTCTGTCGTCCTCTCGCCATCCGCTATCGTCATGCTCTTTTGAGTAGAGGTCGCAGAGCACACCGAGGCAACAGTAGTTGTCTTCAGTGCGTAGCGCCCCATCCCCTTGTTTGTACGCACCGCTTCTAAGCGCAGCGGTCCACTTCTGTACGACTTTTTCGTTCATTGCCGATTCTCCTTTTTGAAAAGTCCGGCCGGTTCCATCTTGATCACGTATCGCGGACCTCATTGCTTTTCTTGCGTAGTCGAGATGGAGGAGGACTGGTTCCTTTCGATTTTTGCATGAACATCAGTGCGAGCCTACCAAGTAACGGATGAGATGAATCACGCTGATCACCCTCGCAAGATTGTCGGTAGCCGAATCCTCTGCACGTCATGTCGCGTCATCCTCGGAGAAATCGCGGGAGCGCCAAAGGTAGCGCCACTTCCCAAGACGATTTGTCCTACTTGTGGAGACTTGGTGGAGGGACCGTGCCCCCGTTGTCGTTGGGGAGAGCAAAACCGATCTGATAACTCTCTGGCAGAGCATCCTGAGGATCCCGTCGTGGAGGAGAGGCGAGCGTCATTCGAGTCAATGCTACCGGGGACATCATAACTCGTTATGGATTCCCCACTCATCGGGGTTATCCATGACGATCGTGACGAGAGCCGTATAAACGGGACCCATGTCTCTTTGGTAGCCAACTCTATAGGTCACATCAACGTTGGCTATACCGTCATACTGACGCAGCACTTCATTTACTCGATCTTCGAATAATTGCGGATCGGTATCCGTGACGACCTCAACTCTTATCCCTCGGCTTGCCACTATCTCTCCCTAAGAAACTGGATCTAATACGCGTTCTTCGTGCTTTCGTTGGATCCTTAATGGTGAACGATTTTCCTCTTTCTGGTCAGGCGTATTGGCGGGGGTCGTCATGCCATCCGGGTCGGGCCTGTTGAGGTCCGCGTAGCGGTATAGAGCGCCACGAGCATCGAGTCGAGCGAACCGATAACGCACAAGAGCGATGCCATGCTGACCGTCGATGTTGCGAATCTCGAAGTAGGGGGCCATATGGATTCCATTGCACCCAGGGCACGTCCAAACGCCGAGAAGGTTGGGCGGCTTATACCCGTCCAAATCCTCTTCGGCGCCGTCATACGGACCACCTTGTAGGCGAGCTTGAATCATGGCCCGTGAAGGGTATCACACAAACGAAAAGAGCCGGGCACAAGGCCCGGCTCTCTCCTAGCACGCCTCCCATGAGGCGCCCTTAGTTTAGCAGCCCTGTGCCGCTAGGCCGTCTCCACCGCGTGGAACTCGCGACCGTTCTTGCGCACCAGTCCGGCCTCGCTCGCGTCGCGAGCGACGCGGTAGACGTAGTTGGGGTTAATCCCCATCTGCTTGGCAGCGTCCGAGGCGCTGATGCCGGGGTTCGCCTTCACGATCTTGACGAACTCCGTCTGCCGGTTACCGCTCTTGCGGGAGCCCGGCTTACGGGACTCGGGACCCTTGACGCGCTTCAGCAGCGCCGCCAACTCGTCGCGTTCGGCGACCTTGTCGGCGATCCTCTCCCGAAACGTCCTCTCCTCGACCTCGATGCCCTCGTTGAGGGTGGCCAGCCGGTCCTCGACCTGCTTGGTCACCTTGTCCTTTACGGCTGCGCTCATAGCGCACCTCCTCGGTGTTGCGGTCGTACAGACCGGTTTTGCAGGAGACAAGATAGCACTGTGTCAACCTCTTTGTCAACACTTTGACTGATTACTGATTGTCCAATTGCGGACCCGCTTTGATGATTGACAGGAGCAGAAGGATGCTCCGGCGGCTTCTTTCCCGTTAGGACTGACTTGACGGATGCGATAGACTATGTGTAAAGCAAATAACCCGTGGGAGGGTTGATGAAGCAACTGAGTGAGGCTCATATTGCTGCTATGCAAGCCGGACGCAGGCGAGCACGTCGCGAGCGCCCCAAGCGCCTTAAGGAAATCGAACACCGTATGGCGGTCCTCGGTGCAGAGATTGACGCGCTGATCAAGCAGGGAGAGTCCGTAGGTCGTACGCGATGGAATGATCTTCGTCTACTTGGCGAAGAGCGACAGAAGGAGATGGGGTAGATGGCATTACGTAGAGGGCAGTTCGTGATGATTCGCTACCGGCTACCGGTTGAGCGTCGCAACCGCAAGAACCCCGAGGACGACGGGCGAAGGTGGGCGCAACGTCGCTATCCAGCGACGGGATTCATCAAGCGCCTACGCGATGTCGGGGTAACCGAAATCGAGATTGAAGGGAAGAACATTGACAGCTAAGCAGACCCGCTGGAAGTGTCCGAACGACAAGCACCCAGGTATACTGGGACCTACCAAGCCTCGCAACGACAACACCGTTCGCTATTGCCTTCCGTGTTCACAGGAGACCGGTAAGCTGGTAAAGCGCATCTCTCCTGTGATGCAGAAGCGAGCAGAGATCGCACGCGAGCGGGCTCAGACCAAGGCCAAGAGGAAGGCGCAGCGGGCCAAGGACAGGCACGTCGCCTACTACACCGCTGAAGGCGTCAATCTGAAGTTGGAGCTTGACCGCATCTGGCACCTGAAGGCTGTCATGGGCCGCCGTCAGGTTCCTACGTTGATCGTCCGTCGCAGCAAGAAGGGCTACGGACGCCTGGGGCTCGCCAACCTGTGGGCGAATGAGATCACGATTCTCGTTAAGCCTGGCTATGACTGGGCGGATCTACTCGATACATTGGTCCACGAGATCGCCCACATGAAGGCCGGAGAGAACCCTGACGATCACGCCAAGTGGCACGGCAAGGAATGGAAGCATGCCTTTCGCGAAGTTGCCGTGGCCGCTTATAATGTAGATCACGGCATGGTGCAGAATGCCTATATTGGCCAGCTTGCCCAAAAGCTGAGAGATACCTACGACTCGCCAGAAATGGCTCGCAGGCGCGAGCGAAGGCGGTAGTCTAATCCCCCAAACCATCCAAGCAATCGATCAGGAGGAAGAGAATGAGCTTTGCCGACAAACTCAAAGTACGTCAGTCGAGTGCTGAGAAGCCCTGCGACTGTTGGGACCACTTACGAGCCGATGGGCTAACGCCGCCGTTGAGCGAACGGCACAGACATCGCGTCGTCGGCACTGAGGACGAGGGGGGCATTGTCAAGGGTTCCGGTGTCGATGTGCCTATCGGCCAGGGCGCCCCGCCCTCAAAGAAGCGCAAGCGCCGTCGTCGTTCGAAGAAGGAGAACAGCGATGCTAGTTAAGCCCGGCGAGGCCAAACAAGTTGTTGCAGTTCTTGTTGCACACGCGGGCTGGGAGGGATGCAGCAAGGGGTCATTTGATCTAGGTCGAAACGACTACCAGTGGATCAACCAGACCGGAGACTCAATCACAAGGGTCGAGCGCGAGAGCGTTCTGGGAATTCGAACGAAGGGAAAAGCCAAGTGAGCCACGGAGCAATGTACATGCCCTTGATGTCTGAAGACGAGCGCCAGGGGCGTCGTAACGAGAAACGCGAGAAGGCGGAGCGACAGCGCCTGATCTTCTGGTGCATCGTAGCCATGGTCGGATGGATCATTTGTCTGACGCAGATTACCGCTGATCGAGGAAGCTTCGTTGTCCTGCTGATCGGGATGGGAATGATCCTGCCCGGTCTTTTTCGAGTGAAGGAGCGCTTCGGTGTCTAGTTTCGCTGACGGATTCAAGCCCTCGAACTCAAAGGTCGTTCAGATCTTTCTCAGTTTGCCGGAGGAGCGGCGTCGGCAGCTTGTTCACGGCGCCGCCGATATGGCGGGAGCGATCACCACTTACTTGATCTATCGCAAGCTCGGAGCGCCCAGATGGGCCGCCCTAGGTTTGGTAGATATCAGTCTGCGGTTGGATCACCTGAAGGAGCAGGTCGGATGATCTTCTGGGATTCTTGGCTCAATCTTGCTATCATCGTTGCATGTCGATCTATAAACAGTGCTCAGAAGCCGTAGCCCAGCTTCGTCGTGAGCCGCCGAAGGACCAGAACGGCGTTTTTACCGAACTCGATGTCTTCGCCATGATTTCGGATCCGAATCTGGATCCGAAAGATGAGACGGACATGAAGGTGATCAAGCAGACGATGCGGATCATCAACAACCACTGCGGTGATCTCTACCGCAAGCGGCAGCTATGCCGCTATGGTCCCGTGGTCCTCGCTGATGGAGTGGACTACGCACGGGCGGGCTCAAAGCTCGTCTACGCCGACATGCACGACGGTCCCGATACCTGGATCACGCCGAACGGCGCGTTCCCAAAGCTCGATCCCGTTCAAGACGACATCCGTCATGTCGGTCGTTACAATCGCCACACGCGCAATGATCTCAAGCCCTGGGACGAGCAGAACATCTCCGCCCCTCGGGAGACTGAGTCGGCTCGAATCGCGCGCCTCGAACGAACGCTCACCGAGCGCGAGGCAAAGATTAAAGAGCTAGAGGAGATGGTCGAGAACGTCGAGGCTGTCGCCGCCCATGCTGCTGAGAAAGCGGTGGAGGGCCTGGCAGAACGTCTATCAGTGGTCGAAGAACAAGCGGACGCGACGATGGCGCGTGATGATGCGCGGCGCAAAATCCAGGGGGCAGGGGAGCAGGCGTAGCCCGTCTCGCCGCCGAGTTCGCTATCCTGCTCGCAGGAACTTTGTAAGGCCCCGAATGGATTGGAGGAGAGGTGAACGTTGGCAGGAAAGACCGAACGGTCCTCTGTCATTGAGTACTGCTGGGCACGATGCCAGAACGCCTTTGGGGGAGAAGACACGGGCAAGGCCCAGAGCATGCTCCGGCTTGTAGAAGCCGTTGAGCAAATGGACGACGACGAGTATGTACAGATTTTCGAAACCAACGAGGACCGATAGGAGAATTATGTTTGATGTAACGTTGCAGGCGGGTCCGCCCAGCCTTCAAGTTCCAGATGAGGAGCAGTTGAAGGATGGAGCTAAAACGCTCGAACTCGTCTACCCACTACTGATCATGCTCCCGGCCAACGGCGGGCTCATGCCTCTGCCGGTCGCCAACGCTCGTGTCGTGATGAATCGCGAGATGTGTCTTGACCTCTCTAGGCATTTGGCCGAGGAGGGTGAGAAGCTCCCTGAGGCTTCGAATCTCTCCGTCGCCTCCTCGATGGAGGATGTTGAACGGGCCGCGAAGATCAACAAGCGGTTCAAGGGCATTGTTGGACCTAACGGAGAGTCCTTGTGATCGGCTGGAATCGTATACAGTCTCGGGACTACGAGGAGTTGATCGTCAACGGACTTGTTGACGAGGATCTCGACCGCATGAGGGAGGCTATCGAACATCGTAAGGACTTCCTTGAGAGCGGTAATTCTCGATGTCCTATATGTGGTGAACGCATCGTTGACGCCCATGTACATGACGGTCTCATGATTAGGAGGATTGACACGGAGTAACGTATACGGTACAATGTGCCTATGCACGCTTCTGAAGTTCGTTCCCTGCAACTGTCTCTCGCTCACGCTGAACAAACGCTGAGCTACGAGCGCTGGGAGCACGCTAAGCCCGGAGCCATGGTCTCGCGCGAGGCCGCACGTCTGAAGCCCTTCGAGATCGAGGTCGAGCGCCTCGCTGCCGAGGTGGCAAGGGCTCAGGCGGAGATCGGCGGCAACGTCTTCAGGATTCCCGAGCCCGCCCTGGCCCTTCTCGACAAGAAGATCGAGCAGATTACCAAGCGGGCGAACAAGCTCGGCGTCGAGGCTCCCAAGCTCACGGTCACCGACGAGACCGAGACCGAAGAGATCAAGAAGAACGGCAAGGTCACGGGCGTCCGCGAGTACGTCTACGTGATCGTCTCCGGCGCCGCGCCGAAGCTCGGCGGCTGGGCCTTCCTCGCCACTCTTCAGCACGAGGAGGCTGGCACCATCGTCCGCCGCGTTCCGACCACCGAGCATGGTGAGACTGAGGCCCTCGCTCACGTCGTCAAGCTCGACGGCTACCGCAACGCCGAGCCGGTCTGTGATCATTGCGGTCTTGACCGCAACCGCAAGGACACCTACGTCGTCTACAACGACGAGGCGCGCGAGACTAAGCAGGTCGGCCGTAGCTGCCTGAAGGACTTCGTCGGTGGCCTCTCTCCGCAGAAGGCGGCCAGCGGACTTGAGTGGTACTTCTCGATCCTCGAAGACGCGGGCTCCTACGAGCGTGACGGCTTCTCCGGTGAGATCCGCGTCCCGGTCAAGTACACGATCGAGGAATTCTTGACACACTCCGCCCTGATGATCCGCACGCACGGCTGGACCTCCCGCTCCGCTGCCGGTTGGGATCGTCAGGCTACGGCCGACGCCGCCTTCCAGAATATGCTCGATCAGATCAACCAGGAGAAGGACAAGCAGACGGGCCAGCCGCTCTGGATCGATCCCGAGACCCAGGATGAGGAGACGGCTGCCAAGACGATCGAGTACCTCAAGAGTCTCGACGGCGAGAGCGACTTCGACCACAACCTCAAGGTCGTTGCCAGCAGCAAGTACATCGAGCGTCGCTCGGCTGGCATCGCCGCCTACGGCGTCGTCGCCTACCACAAGCATATCGAGCGCGAGATCAAGATCGCCAAGGAGCAGGAGCGTCGTGCCGAGAAGCTCAACGAACACTTCGGTGAGATCAAGGACCGCCTCGAACTGACGCTGACCGTCATGAGCGTCAAGGAGCGCTACCGTGAGGGTTACGGCGCCGCCGATGAGAGCGTCTACTACATCACCACGATGGAGGATCCCGAGGGTCGCGTCTTCAAGTGGTTCGGCTCCTACGAGCTTGACCGTGGCGAGACCTACACCGGCAAGTGGACCGTCAAGAAGCATGACGAGTGGAACGGCACCAAGCAGACCGTCATCAACCGGCCTCACGGCCTTGAGAAGGGAGCATCGTCATGAGTGACACACAGGCACTTACGTTCATTGGGAACGCCGTTAAGAAGCTTTCGGACTCCATCGATGGAACGGCGTCAGGAAGGAATCCCGATCGCCAGCGCTATGCGCGCTACGCGGCTTTTGTGGCTCTACGCGATGCCATCGGGGCGCTTGATCTCGATGAGGAGTACGCAATGAAGACATTCGGCGATACGCTCAAGGTCCCGAAAGAGCGTTAGCTGAAAATCTGCTAGGCTTCTTCTCAGCAATGAGGAGGAAGCTAGTTAGATGGCTCAAAGACCGCGTAGGCGAACTCGAACGCCTCCATCGGGAGAGGCTCGCCAATGCGGGTATGAGATACGCCGAGCAGGTGCTGAAGCTCTGTGCCAACGGCGACTACGAAGAGGCCATCCGGATCGAGCGTTCGAAGCTGAACCCGATCCAAGAGACGCTTGGCGCCTCCGTGAGCAACTATGCACAGGAGACCCAGCAGCATGTCAGAACTGATCGAGACCCTTCCAGCCCCTGAAGCCATCACCGTTCACGAGCCCCATGGATTTGTCAGGCTCATCGGCTACTTCGGAGACGAGCTAAGCGTCGTCAATGCAGCGCGCGTCAGCCTGCACAAGGAGTCCACTCCGGAGACGGATGGTCTCTTCCTGAATCAGCACTCGCAGACAACACCTTCTGTGCCGATCAGCGATAGCGACAAGGGTCTCATCAACTTCCTGTTGAAGAAGAAGCATGGCTCTCCGTTCGAGCACGGCTTCATGGCTCAGTTCCACATCCGCGTTCCGATCTTTGTCATGCGCGAGTGGGTTCGTCACCGCATCGGCTTCTCGATCAACGAGGAGAGCGGTCGCTACGTCGAGATGCGCCCTGACTTCTACATCCACGACGACGATCACATCCGCACTCAGCATGGCAAGCCTGGCGCCTACACGTTCGAGGTCTCCGACGATCCCGGCATCAATGAGTGGTGGAAGGGCATGTTGAAGATGCAGTCTGAGCGTGCCTACGACACCTACAAGATGGCTCTCGACAACGGCATCGCCAAGGAGGTCGCCCGAGTCTGCCTGCCGCTTAACCTCTACACGGAGTTCCGCTGGACGTGTAACGCGCGCTCGCTGATGAACTTCCTGGCGCTTCGCAACGATTCCCCAGCCATGCAGGAGATCCGCGACTACGCCAAAGTGATCGAGGACATCTTCGCCCAACACATGCCGACCGTCCATCAGGCATTCATCGACAACGGAAGGGTTGCCCCGTGAGCTTGACGGCTGAGGGGCGATCTCGTCGTCGCTCTAGCAACTACGAAAGCTTCATGCGGCTCTTCGGCCTAGTCTTAGCATGCGTTAGTGCCATCTGGGGCTCCTGGGGAGGAGTCGTTGTCGGCTTCTCCATCTTGATCACATACGGCGGGGCTCCCCTAATCCCGCCGGATTGATCCGATCTGCTAAGGTCGGCTCCGTTAATCCCATGGGATTGAGGAGGACCAATGCAGATCCCAATCGAAGACCTAGACAACGTCCCTGTCAAGTACTTGCAGCAGGCGTTCGAAGAATCCAGCGTCGATGCTCAGCAGGGCGCCAACAACATGGGCTGGTTCCATAGCAACGAGACCGCCGATTCTTCCCGCTTTCTCAGGACTATCGGCCTTCGGCCGATCAATCAAAGCAGGGCTGACCGACCAGACAGCTACCGCACCCACGTCAAGTACGAGCTTGCCGTTCGGCTCGCTGAGGCCATGCAATACGACCCTGTAGACCTAGGCTTGTGAGGCAAGCTGACACCTAACCAACGATGATGCAACGCCCTCATCCCCATTGGAAGACCGGGGAGCCCTGCTACTGCACGTTCGTTCCGGATAACCCCGATGTTCCGCAGACAGCGAAACACGAGGGTTCCGTGGAACACACGGCCTCGAAGCTCGAATGGCTTCGCAACCGTCCGGATTTCCAGAACAACCCGGAAAAGCAACGGCTACTGAGACTGTTTGAGAATCTTACCCAGCGCGTAGGTGACAAGTTAGACCCTCTCCTCCCCTGGCTTGCACGAGAAGTCAAGAAGGGTCGTATTACGCACTCTGATGCATATGGAGATCCCGGTCGGCTCTATACCAAGGAGCCCGCGCTGGATGAAGATGGAGAGCAGCTTTTCAATCCGTTGGGACACCCTCAGAGCTTGAAGCCTGCTTATGAGGAACTTCCACTCACCGGGGCTGACCTTTCTCATCTTGCCGACTGGTATCACTCCAACCACGAATCTCGTCGTGGCGTCGATCTCATGCAGCACGACTGGCCTTCGATCAAGGGAAAGGTCGGAGAGTGGGACGATTACCTGAAAGCTCAGCAAGAGCTAGCTGAACAGCGACAAGCGGAGGGCGGCGAAGTCGTTTACGACTATGGTGACGGTTGGACTCTACGGCGCCTTGGCGAAGATCACCTTGGCTTCGAAGGCGATGCGATGGGCCACTGCGTAGGCGGATATGGCTATGGAGATAAGGTCGCGTCTGGCGACACGCAGATCTACTCGCTGCGAGATCCAAAGCATCAGCCCCACGTCACAATGGAGCTTGAGACGACTCACCACCGTAACCCCATGACTGGTGAGCTTTCGACCGATGAGATGCCGACGCCAGAGGACTACTGGTCAGCCGAACATGCCGTTCCTGAACGGGCTCGCGTTGTTCAGATCCAAGGCAAGGGCAACGAGATCCCGAACCCTGAATATCAAGCTCGAATGAAGCAATTCTTTGGGACGATGACTCCGGAGGACCGTCCTACGTGGGATTCGGACGACAACTACTATAATGACTACCGCGAGCTACCGACCTACGAGGGTCAGGACATCTACAATCCGTATGGTTACGCCGACAATGGTGGCTACGATCCTCATGGTGACTACGGGCTTGCTGATCCTGGTTATGTCGTTAACTATGACGACGCAGTCGAGAGCACCATCAAGGATGACCCGCATGTTCGGTGGAGCGACCATTCAGACGCTAATCCTGACGCTATGGACGCCGTCTACAAGGCCGCCCTCCACAACAATGCCATCCCTGAGTTTGCCAAGGCGGTACAGAGGTTCAACGATGATCAGTCCGAGGACTATTTCGACTGGCGTAATTATAACCGTGGCATCTATGGCGAAGAGATCCAGGATCCCGAGCTTGAGGAATTGGAGTACCCGAACGAGCGTTACGAGACTCCCGAAGAGCACTCGGAGGCGTTCTACAATCAGGAGGCAGAGTGGGAGGCTGAGCATTCTGGCCTGAAGGCTTCTAACTACTTCCGGGATTTGATCTCTCCACACTGGGTGCCCAATATTGGTGAGAACGGCGGGAGCTTTCAGAACGAATTTGGTCCCAACATAACGCTCACTCCGGATCATCCTGGCTATGAGGCATGGCAGAAGCAGCGGCTTGCCGATAAGCAGCAACAGCTACCCCCGGCTACCGCACACGCGCGAGCGACTACGCCTCATCCTCGTTTCGGATCCGGCGAAGAGTGCTACTGCCCCTGGGGCGATAGACGGGATGAGGAGCGCTTGGGCTCTCGAACCGCTGGCAAGATGGAGTGGCTCGAAGAGCGACCGGACAAGTTCGCCGAGACCCCGCGAGGTCAGGATGCGCTCAAGAAGCTTCGCCAGCTAGTTGATCATGAAGGAGATAAGGTCGATCCGCTTACGCCCTGGTTGTGGCGCGAGATCAAGAAGAATCGTCTGGCTACTAGTCCAACGCAAGGTCCTGATGAATGGGGGCACGAACCCGAGTACCTCTTCGATCACGACATTGGTCACCTTGCCGATTGGTACCACTCGAACTCGCCGACGAGGCGAGGCGTGGACATCATGCAGAAGCAGTTCGATGATCCGGATAACCCCGGCGAGAAGAGCATCCACCATCACATCAATGCATGGAATGACGAACTCAAGCAGCGGATGGAAGAGACTCGTGCGAACGAGAACGGCGAGGTCGTTCACGACTATGGGGATGGCTGGACCATACGTCGCTTGAAGCCCGAAGAGGCTTGCGATGAGGGTGACGCCATGGGTCACTGCGTGGGTGGATACGACGGCGATATTCGCGACGGCGCCTGTGGCATCTTCTCTCTTCGTGATCCCAAGAACGGACCTCACGCTACGATCGAGATTCGTCCACCGATCAATGTAGATGATGTACCTACTGATGAGGCTCTCTCGGGCGACAACATGTACTTCGACAAGGATGGCATGGTCAAACACCATGGCGGCCAGATCTGGCAGATTCAGGGCAAGGAGAATCAGCCTCCGATCGAGGAGTACAGGAATCGTCTTCGGGACTGGTTTGGTAGTGACAGCTTCGAGGAGCGGCCATACATTCCGGTAGAACAGCAAGACATCCCCATCCCCGTTGACCCGGAAACCCTGCGGCACTATGACGAGCCCGAGCCGCTTTACGAAGATCATCCCTATCGCCTCGGTGAATACGAGGCCGCTGACTATGACTTGGATGTGAATGACGATGACCGTTACCACTACGAGGGAGCCCCCGACTGGAATCAGATCGTTGATAACACTCTAAACTCAAAGTTTCGGGGTCGCGATTATCGCTATCACGCACATGATGCCCGCACCGTGGCTGCGATTGCTCGCAGCCTGAACGACGAACTTGACAAGTTCCAAAAGGCCGTCGAGACTCATCGTCCGATCCTTGAAGACAAGTTCTACGACACGGTTTACAATCCATACTCAGATGCTGACCATCATGAGCAGTGGAGTAACTGGGATCGCGGTCAAATCATGAATACTCTCTTTGGTGGTCACTCCTTGATGAGGGCTCCTGACGGAACCGAAAGTCTACAAAATCCGGTACCCACCATCCATCCAGAGCAGGGTGGTCTACCGATTCCAGAGATGTTGCCGGGTCAAGTACAATATGATTACGGTCAAAAGGCGTCACCAATTTACCGAAAGGAGCCCTTCAGGTGGCCATATCAAAGAACACTGGGGCCTCCGGCTCCGAAGTGGTATGGCCCGCTCTCGAAGGTTGCGACAACCTCTACTCCGATCTACTACCGCTGGGTCTTCTCGCCCAAGGATGGCCAAGTCGCTCTGGGTCACAATGACGAGACGCATCCGGCCTTCGTGCCTTATCATCGAGACATCGCCGATCTCGTCGGGAAGGCAAATCTTCAGCACGGATATGCCTATCGGATCCACGGGGGCTGGCGTCTGACCGACGAGGAGCATAAGCCCGTGCGCGATAACTATGTGGTTGCTCAGGTTGTCCGCGCGCTCAACGGTCGCGAGGAGCCCGCCGAGGGCGCCAGAAAGGGATCCCGAGACTTCTCGCGAACCCATTACGGGCTACCAGTTTAGCTAAGCCCAATCCTATGGGATTGCTACGATGACCTTCTAAAGCCGCCACTCGCCAATTCGAAAGGTCTTAAGCAATGCCGCCAATCATCGATTACCGCGAGGCCCTTAACGATCTCGCTAGAGACGCCTTCCAGACGGCTGCATCTAAAGGCTTCCATAACGACGATCATCCCGCCGAGATAGATATCCCTCGCAAGCTGGCACTAATTCACTCCGAGGCCAGCGAGGCCCTTGATACGTTGCGCGAACCCTATGATGACGATGATCTCGACCCGATCTCAGGCATGACGCCAATGCAAGAGGATGACTTCACAACCGAGATCGCCGATATCATCATCCGGTGTCTTGATCTTTGCGCTTCCTATGAACTCGACATTGGAGATGCCGTTCTTAACAAGATGGCTAAGAATCAAGGCCGCATTTTCAAGCATGGGAAGAACTTCTAATATGGATCTCACGCAAGAGGAGATCGAGGCTCGGATCGAGCAGCTTGACAACGAGATCGATGTGTTGACAGATCTTCATACGATTGACTACAAGGTGGCTGAGGGCTTCTGGCAGGTTGAGACCGACTATGCTGGGGAGCGACATATCTTCCCGATCGCAGAAGCATGGGAGTGGAGCCTTGAAGACCTACGACGCTGAGCGGCAGGGCTTTTGGAAGACCAGGGGTGGTAACTACGAGGCGATGGTCGATCGCTACCAACACATCTCGAAGGTCTACGGGCTCGACCGGCGCTCCACTCCCTACTTCGAACCGGAACCCGAGACGCCGGTTTATGAGGAGGGAAAGTCCTACACCAAGCAGGAGCTTTCGCTGATGGCTGACGCTATCCTCTACGAGGACGGCTGGTGGGACGGACGGATCCTCAATCAAGACACTCTGCGTGATCGGCTCAAGCGCGAGGTATTCGTCGGACCCGGCGTTCCGGATCCATCCATTGTCTCTGGCATGTATTGGCGAACGCATCCTCAGGGCCGCCCTTGGTGGTCGGAAGAAGAGCGACGAGAGAGAAGGGCTAGCTTCTACAGGTAGCTCATCGGTGTCTTAAGAGATACGCATGAGTGAATGGACAGAACACCTGGGTACCGACCTCACGGCCGCCTTCCAGGGCTTCTCGATTCCGCTAAGACATCTCCTTGACGAGATCCATGGTCGCGGCTGGGACGTAGCGAACATCGATTTCCGCAAGGACGCCTATGTGGCGAAGGGGAAAAACCCCCATGGCGAGTCGATTGAGAGGTCTGGGCCGACCGAGGAAACGGCAGCAGCCAATCTCCTGATGGCGATCATGCGTCGCGAGACGATGCGCTACGCGGCCTGGAAGAACAATTGGATCACCGAGCTACAGACGGTCGCTCGCGCATACGCTGAAGCCGATGTGTTTGATCCGAAGGCAGCCGGAGCTTGGCGTGAGCTTGCGGAGGACTCTCTAAGGCGAGCCGAAATCATCGGTCAGCAGATCCAGATTGAGACGACTCCGGATCCCGCTCCTTACGACACGATCGATGACATGATCGAGGACGTGAAGCAGAAGCGACACATCTTGATCACGACAGCCAACACGGCCCATCCGCTATGGAGCACCGATCAAGTCTTGGCATATCGCACCGCTCACGACGTACTCGGTCACTGCATTAGCGGAGGTGACTGGGGCTGGCACGGCGAGAACCTTGCGACGGCCGCCCACATGCCGATGCTATCGCCAGAGGCTCAAAAGGCATTATTCACCGAGGCGATTGGACAGACGGCCTTCAACACCTTTTATCAGAGCTTCGGACCCCAGAAGATCGCCTTCCTCGAAGAGGAACTAGAGAACGTACGAAAGGAGGAGCAGAATGCAGGACATAGCGGCACACATCCATCCCAGACGGTCGTCCCAGCAAACATCCCAATCTTTGAGATCTCAAACGAGTCGCCGGAGATCAGGAGATCTCGTACAGCCGCTACGGATCCCAACCATCAGTGGAGCAGCGAGGTACCGCCACTACTCGATAACGCCTACCTTTGGCAGCGCGATCAGAACGGGCTCGATCCGCTTGACGCTCAGGGCCTTAGAGAGCAGGCTGCCTACCTCGATTCAGACTGGCACGGCACCACTCACCCGGATGGCACGCCCGATCTCGACACGCGTAAGCAAGCTGTGGTCAATGCGTTCAGAGCGGTTCTTCTAGGCGGCCGGAAGCCCTTCCGGCAAAACGCCACCCACTACCAGCATATCCGGCATATTCCTGCCGGGGTCGAAGATCCGATGCGATATTGGGCGGCACTTGAAGCTCAGCGCGAAGCTCATAACCAAGGACGTGGTCTACCTCCTGCCATGCACCAGGCTCCGTTTGCTTCAGAGCTTGAGCAGTTCAAGGGGTGGATCCGCAGCCTTGAACCAAACCTATCCGATCCTGAGGTCTTACAGAAGGCCCAAAGCGAGCTATTCCATATGCTGGCAGAAGAAGAACAGCGCATTGAGAACCATGATGACAAGAACATCCTGACCGCCCAGGAGATCGAGCGCGAAGCCGCTAAGGCGATGCAAAAGCGTTTAAGCGTAGCCACGAAGCCTCGAATTGATGAAAAACACGACTTCGGCAAGCAACAGCTATTTGCTGCCGCTGATGGGGGCTACGGTAGCTACCTAGCTCATCACTTGCGTCCGGTGGCCGCCACTTCGCATCACGGCGATAAGCTCCTAGCCGCCGCTCACGAAGACATGGCCAACGGGGGCACCGGCCACCTTTTCCGCTCACGCGTGCTCGATACCAAGATCCCCGGCGTCGGCCCGAAGGAGGCATCTTATGCATGGATGCTTCTTGCCCCTCGGACTTCTCAGCTTGCCGTCGTCAGCGACCAGCTAGGACAGGCTCTAGGATATAAGCCCGAAGACCTCAATGATCGTGACTATTTTAAGCACGAACGCGAACTTGCGGCTGGACGAGATGCATCCGGCTATGGACATATCCCGCTCGGTCAGTTCGGTTGGGGATTACACGATCAAGTTACCCATGGCCCCGGCTTTCATCGTGATCATACTCCGCTTCGAGTGCTTGACCCGAATCCGGTCGAGCACTACAACTGGGATACCGAACCACCGGTTTCTGGAAAGTGGAACGAGCCCTATTGGTGGAAGTCCACGCAAGAAGCTCGTGATCAGGTTGCGAGAGACTGGGATCACCGCGTGGCGCCGAAGACACCTTCTCACGAGATTCCAAAGTTCGCTGGTTTAGAAGATCCGTATCCATGGATTCATTCGGATGAGTACGGGGATGAAGTCGGGGCTCCGGGGGAGTCGCTCATGAAGTTCTTGAAGATGCACACACAGGGGCTTACAACTGAGCAGATCTGGTCTCTTAAGGGTCAAGCAGGACGCGATGGATTTAAACGTACAAAGCTTGATGGACCGAATCCGACAGATGGAGTCTCGGGAGCGAGACCAGTCGGAGCGCATTGATGACCTTGAGAAGCGCGTAGACATTCTCGTCGCCGCGCTTTGCTCGCAGACTACATCACAGCCTCTGTATCCGCCCTCTTAAGGGTCGATGGCTGTCTCACCTTACTCACCTCCCGTCGTCTGGGAGAACCGCCCTTCTACAGTCTCAGCGCTGAAGTCGCAGAACCTTGCTGCGATGGAGACCGCTTTGGCTAACTACGCCGAGGCGCTCTATGATGATCTTGTAGCCGCAATGGCCAGCATCGCCACGCTGCCAACCGCTGGTCAGAAGGCCGCCCTTGCCGGGACCTCCGGTACGCCGGGTTCCGGCAACAAGTATGTCACCAACGATGACTCGCGTAACTCTGATGCGAGGACGCCGACAACTCACTCTCACACGCTCTCTCAGATTTCTGACGCCGGTACCGCAGCCTCGAAGAACGTGCCAGCTTCCGGTGATGCCGCCAGCGGAGAGGTTCTGAAGGGAAACGATTCTCGTCTTACGAACGCGCGAACGCCCACCGCCCACAAGGCTACGCATGCCACCAATGGATCAGATGCGATTTCTCCGTCCGACATCGGTGCCTCGACTCCGGCTGCGCTTGAGGCTCACCGCGTGGACACGACTGATGTACATGGAATTTCTGACACCTCTACACTGACTCGCGAGGAGGATCTAGTTGCTCGGGCCGTTAACCCGGATGACTACTACATCAACTTTCGCAATGGTGAGGATGAGGGTGACGACAACGCCTATGGCTTCCGCCGTCAGACGAATGAAGAGGGTGGTGGCGTCGAGTATCGGGGTCCGGGGCCGCTCAACTTTGCCATTCCTATCGACATGGGCGGTCACGCAATTAATGGTCTTCCTGAACCTGATGGTTACTCAACCCCTGCTACGAAGGGTTGGATAGATGATAGCCATTTCGCTAAGCTGAATCAGCCTAACCTATTCACCCGAGAGAACTCGTTCGAAGAGATAACTCTGTACCCGGATGCCAGCAAGGTGGTTGAAAACAATGCCATCCTCATTATTGGTCACCAGAATGATGGCGAGGATCCGACCAATCTAGCTGCCTTTACCTTCGGTCCCGAAGGTCAGGTGAAGTTTCAATCGACTGGCGCTCTCATCTTTCAGGATACCGATCTCGATATGGGTGGCAATTCGATCCTTAACACAATCGATTGGCAGTATATCGGTGACGGCCTCGATATCGAGTGGGGCTCGCCCGGTCTAAGTAATCTCGGAGCGGCCGATCCCATCGCTCCGTTGCGTATTGGCAAAGACGCACTTGGTTTCGTTCATATTGAAGGAGCGGTCTCCATGGATACCCAGGTTGGTTCAGAAACGGACGCTCTATTTGATTTGACGGGGACAGACTTCGAAACCGATCGGACATTTATTGGGAATGGCACTTTGGAGCAATCCTTCTCTGATGTACATATCCTTAGTAATCAGGTCATGTGTTTGCGTCAGGATGGCATCTCAGTCAACTTCCATTACTACGCGGGCTCCTAAGCCTCGATCTACGGTATCTAAAGGAATGACATGGCATTTTGGGTAGGAACAGACGAGCCCCTCGAAGGCGATCCTGGTGACGACAGCGGCACCAACATTTACACGAGTGGAACTAAGCTTCGCGATCGTCATGACACTGTAGCCGGATCGGTTTATGCCGATCAGAACGGTACGATCTATGTCGAGCAGTCCCCTGATGGCGAGAACTGGGACATCAGCACGTCTTACAACATCACTGCCGAGGACGGAAAGGGCTTCAGCGAGGCTCTGCTTCAGCCCTTCTGGCGTCTGCGTTTTGTCAACACAAGCAATGATGACCAAGAGGCATTCCGTCTGAGTGCTAACACCCAGGCCGGAGGGGATAGCTAAATGACGTTCTCCTTCATCGCCGCTTGATGAATGCGTTGTCCTCACTGTCAATCAGTAGTAGATCCCAGTCGCGAGGCGATCGAAGGGATCTGCCCGTCATGTACAAGACCGTATCGACACCAGCCGGTGCCGACACATTCAGAAATGGAAGTTCGCAACATGCCCGAGCCCGGTGAAAGAGATCCCGGTGGCAACCCAGAGATGGAGGGTATTCTCGCTGCTCGTCAGCAGGCGCATCCGCCCCTCTTCTTCGCAGCCTCTGAACTAGAGCCCGATGCTGAGCTTCCGTTTGATCTCGTAGATGTGATCGAAACACCAGAGGACGAGGAGCGAGATAAGGTTCGTCGGGCCTCGGTTAAGCTAGCCGGTCCCGCCGCTGCGCTTATTCCCGCTGCTACCGAGGTGCTCGGTGGCGGCGCTGCCGCCGCTGGTGCCGCCGGAGCGGGTGAGGCCGCTCTAGGTGCCGGTGCCGCTGGTGCCGCCGGTATGGGGGCGGCAGAGGCTGCCGGAGGCGCTGGTCTAGGTTCTGCTGTCGGAGGACTGATGCGGGGAGCCATGGGTAGGGCTCCCGGATTTCTTCAGATGCATGGACTTAACGACATCGCTAACAGGGTGTTGAATCTTCCGGGGACGGCGGCGGGAGGGGCAACGCCCTCGGCCGGTCCCCAGGCCATGCCCGCAAGTTTCTATTCACATTTGAAATCGTCTCACGAACTTCTTCAAGAGCGCTTCGCCGCTAGCGAAGACGATCTCTTCCCGACCTCTCATGGCGAGATCCCGGCTGATGACTCCGAGGATCCGGAAAAGATCGATCCTAACGAGCACAACGATGGAACGCAAGACGACACAAACGGTCTAGGTGGTTCTGTCGCCGCCTTCTCTTTCGACCCTAACGGTGAAGGAATGCAGTCGTTTGTCTCTTTACTCCCAATGATCCTTGGTTACCTGGGGAATGACGACGGCGCTAATGATCCGTCTCTCCTTGCTCTGCACAATGTGCTCGATTCGGAGCATCCCGGCTACCTTGATCAAGGTGACGATCAAGCCGGAGCAGATCTGCTCACCAAGATTTTCGAGAAGGCCGGACTGTCGCAGGCGCAAGCCGATCTAGATGATCCGCTGCTTCCCGATAACGAGGCCCCGCACGATCCTCAGCCAGTTGAAGCTCGAACCGCATTGAACCAACCCGGTCTTCAGCAACCCCTCGTTCCCGGAGTTCCCGTGGCCCCCGGAGCCCAGGCCCCCGACTCGATGGGTGTCTCGGGTGGCCCTGCACAGGCCCCTCAGAGTGTTCAGGGCAAGTGCGCAGCGTGTGGTGCCACGATTAATCCCGGATCGCCTACGTGTGCTCAGTGCGGTGCTCCCAACGCCGTCTCGCGCATGGCTAATTTCCAGGGTCCCAACACTGATGAGCAGAAGGCTGCTGTCTCGCAGCTTCTTCAGGCTACTGGTCGGGGCGAGGAGATCCCCGACATGATTACTCAGCCTTGGAACTATGCCGACGAGCTTTCACAGATCACCGGCCAACCTGCGGGTCCCGGACCTCTGAACGGACCTCCTCCCCAGGTGGCTCCGCCAGGGGCCGTCGCTCCTCCGGGAGTAGACCCCGCTGCCATGATGGGCGCTCCTCCGGGCGCAGCGCCTCCGGGCGCCCCGCCAATGGCTCCCGCCATGGCGTCAATGGAGCGCGCGACTTTCCAGGCCGCCATGCACATGAGCGACGTGGACAATTTAGCTCCGAACTGCCCTAACTGTGGTTCGCACACCACTGGCATCCTCAGTGAGGATGGAAATGCGGGTTGTAAGCGTTGTGGTCACACTTGGGAGGCCAAAGAGGTTGCAGAGGATCCGCATTATGCCTCCATCGACAGCGTTCAGGGCGTACCGGCCGCTGATCAGGAAATGGCCCGCGACATCTCTCAGGAGCAGGATTCAAGTCATACCTGGGTTGACACATTGGGGCAGCCGTTAATCAATGGTCAGGAGTATAAGATGCACTCCGCCAAGTACGACATCCCCGATATCGTACGCATTGATAGCGTAAAGCCCGATTCTCTTAATGTTACGCTGACCAGTGAATACGGACTTGATCCCAGTACTGAAATCACCCCCGAGGATTTGCAGATGGAGGGCTACACCTTTGAGCCACTCGATCAGCCCGCTCAGGATGACGATCTTAGCTTTGATCCGCAGACCAATATGGACGCGCCGACTCAGGCGGGTCCGAGTGAGCAAACCGATCTCTCTACACCTCACATGATGGCTTCAGTTACCGCCGCATCCGATGATGAGTGGTGGTCAATCATGGAGCCCGCTCGACGGGGGGTCTACGGACCCTGGGAAGACCTTCGCGCTCAGGCGGAAGCTCGCATCCAAGAGATGATCCCGCCCGAGGAAGCTGGCATACACGGCATCAGTTCTTCTGACATCAACCATACGATCTACGGAATGATCAAGAGTGGTGAGATTCAGCCGGTTCAGCAGGCGATGCAGGACATACCCGCTCCGCAGCAGATGCCTCAGACCACAGCAGGCTTCGAGTACGGCTCTCAGTCGCGTCACCCTGGTGATCAGGCTAGCGGTGCCGACTGGCTATTCGATGGACTGCGAACGGCCGGTGCGCGTTTCTCTCCAAGTGAGCAGCGGGGCTTCATTGATGAAGCCGGAGTCGCTCGCAATTCGGATGCTCTTGATTTGAGCAACACCCACTACGATGCTGAAAGTACCCTTCTTGAGGATGGATTCCTCTGGTAGGGCTAGTAAACCCACCTGACCGCCAGTTTAAGGATTAGCCCATTATGTCCGAGACATTCACCAAGCCCTATCGCTCTCGCCCCGGCCTCTCGAAGGCCGCTGCGCTGAAGGCTCTTCAGACCGCGCCCTTCTTCGTTGAGGGTAGCGTTGTCACCGACATCGTCCCCGTACGCGGGGTCCCTGGTCAGTGGCAAGCAACTGTTGAGCATCCAAAGGTCGCTGGTGACCTCCCGTTTTCTGACGATGACAGCGATTCTGATGAATCCACTCTTCCGAAGAAGAAGAAGGGCGAAAAGGATGAATCTGATTCCGGTAGCGATAGCCTTCCGGTAGATGACCTTGATGGCCCCCCTGAGGATAACGAAGAGTCCGAAGAGATCTCTCTGCTCAAGCAGATCCTCCATGCGCTTCAGGGAGGCGCTGGTCCAGATAGCGGTATGGGTGGACCCGATGGGCCACACGGCGCTGGTCCTGATGGACCCCCTCCTGGTGGTTCTGGTGGTAAGGCTCCTGTTCCACATCCGCTAAAGCCCGGCGAGACTCCTCCTGGCCGCACTCCGATCAATGCTCCGGCCTTTTCGAAGGTCCAGTTAAACGAGCGCGTTGCTGCTGTTTCTAAACGGGCTCGCACGATCGTAATCAGCCGCAACTATGAGACTCCTCACGCCAACAATGAAGAGCGCGAAGCTCGTTTCAAGGATACTGTTGCGGGTGCTAGGGAAGTCGCAGCCGCTAACGGCTATAAGCTTAAGCAAGGTCGCTTCGAGGGAGATCGCTCCATCAAGATCCTTGCTCGTATCGACTCTTAGGGAACCCCTTCCCATACGATGAGTAGGAAGTCCTGCGCGGTTCCCGGTTGCGAACGAAAATTCGTTGCCAAAGGCTATTGCGATTCACACTACGCTCGCCTATGCCAAAGTGGCGATGTGCATGAGCATATTCCTATTCGAGAGCGTAATCCTAAACGCGAATTCTACCTTAGCAAGGAGGGGTATCGATATATCAAACGACCATCCCATCCTAACGCTAACACCAATGGATGGGTACTAGAACACCGAGCAATCGTGGCTGACGATTTGGGTCGCCCACTTGCTGCAAGTGAAACCGTTCATCACAAGAATGGTGTTCGCACGGATAATCGTCTTGAAAATTTGGAGTTACGAATGGACCAACACGGACCGGAACAGACCATCGAAGATAGAGTATTAGGCGCCATTGAGGTGCTTTCAGAATATGCACCCGCGATGTTAGCTCATTCGGTCGATGGGAGAAGTGATAGTGAGAAGAGAGGGGTTCTCGAAATCGAAATGAATCGACTTCGAGGAAGGTTGCTCGGACTAATTGAATCGTGGGGCCTCGATCCTTCGCAAGAACAAGGTTGTAAGCAGATTCTCAAACAACTCAGTTACGATGCTCAGAGCACACTAGATGACCTTCTAGCCACATAAGAGACTTAGCTGCTTGGGGTCGAAGTTCTTCGGACGGCACTCGCGGCAAATCCACAAGCCGCAGCCGCATTCTTCGACCCGCGCCGTCCCCTCTGAGCTATGCCCGCTCACTCGTCTGCTCCCGGTAGGAGAGGCGAGTGCATCAGCAACGACCCGCGCCGCTGCGGCCACTCCAAGTAGCGCCTCTCTCTCGATGAGGAGGGCCGTAAGCGATCCTGCGCGGGTCATCGGGGCTCCGCAGGGACCGCACTCGGCGTCCATGTCCTGAGCGCCTTCCCCGTCCTCTAGCCACCACTGAGAGCACTCCGGGCAGCGCCAGAGCGTGTCGCCAACTACGGGAGCCTGTCCACCCGCGCCGCTCACTCGTCTGCTCCCTTGGTTGGGGCGGGGTCAAGGTCATCCAGGTCGTGCTCAGCGCAGAAGTAGTGAACCGTGTCCGCGAAGAACGTCTCAACGGTGGCGGTCGCGGGTTCGCCGCACGCTTCGCAGACCCGCGCCTCCCCGCTCACTCGCTCTCCTCCCCTGAGGCGCGAAGGTCGGCTTCCAAGCGCATCGCCAAGAGATCGAGGTCAATGCCGCCGGAGTGGGCCGCGAAGTTGAGAAGCGGCTTCGCCCAGGCCATCGGGTGCGGCTGGTCACGGTGCAGATGGGCCAGTAGGAACTTGATCCTCTCGGGGTGGTGCTGACCGCCTGGGTTCGGGTCACCGAACCGGGGGATCCGAGCTTTGACCATATGCCGCTCGCCGCAGATGGCGCACTCGCACTCGACCTTCGCGAAACCAAGCACCCGCGTCGAATTCCAGAACGGCCACCACTTGTCATGAGTCGCGCCGTAGCGGTAGATCACCCAGGGCTGGTCGGCGTCGTACCGCTCCATCACTCGCCCTTGCTCCATCACTCGCCCCTCTCCTTCGCATACTGGGCCAGGGTGGTGGCATCGGTGAGGATGGCGCGGATTTGCGGCGCGTCGTGGAGACCGATCCGGTGCCACCTGCGGACCATGGACCGATCTTCCTCGCTCGATACGGGCCGTGCTCCGCCGCACGCCGATCCCCGGTCATCCCACTTGGCGGGCTCTCGGGCCTCGTCCTTCGGCCAGTAGAGGCAGGGCCACGTCACCCGCTCATGCATCGCGCCGCTGCGGATCTCAGCCGCATAGTCGTCGTAGTCAACGATGACGCCTTGAATCGGGCCGTCGCCTGTATGAGCGACCACGCTCAGGCCGATGAACCGAGTATCCAAACCGCGCGCCCGATCCTCCTCACTCGATACGGGTGGGTGGGGTGGCGTGGTGTGGAAGGGGTCGTCGCAGCAGTCGCTGTCGGCCTCCCATGGGTGGCCCGCGTCATCGTCCTCGGCGCAGCAGCGATTCCGCTCGTCGCTCCCGCACGTCGGGCACCCCTCGGGCCGCTCCTCTACCTCTGGGGTGTCGGGCCACGAGGCAGTGAAGCTACCGACAACGGCTTTATGCAGGCCGTCGTGTCCTTCTGGCTGCGTGCAGGCTGTGATGCTGGGTGAGTAGAGGGGACCTCGGTACGGCGCTCCGCAGACCCGCGCCTTGCTGTCTCTCTGCTCACTCACCGGGCGCCTCCTTGCTCGGCGTCCCCGAGGTTGACGCCCCTGAGGTAGGCGCCCCCGAGGTAGGCTCCTCCGAGGTTGGCCCCTCCGAGGTTAGCGCCCCCGAGGTTGGCGTCATTCCTCCTGTCATCGGCACATCGCCGACCTCAATTTTCTCGCGTGGAGTTACGTAATCCATCAGAAATTTTCTCCCCCCATTAGCCATTCAATGGCCTTTTGTTCTGTCCGAAACGTTGGTATGCGGTTGTTGACAAACAGCGGTTTAATGGTTCCATTCTCCAACTGAAGGACCAGTGTGAAATCCATCCCATACCGATCGATTGTCGCGACCGGGGCCGGGTTGTCATCAACGTAGGGACCGATGATCAGAATGTGCTCTACCGACATGAGAGCGCCACTTTCGAGCCCCATGGCTCAGTCATAATTTGCGTGGACCACATTCGTAGCTCTATCCCGAACTGCTTCTTCTTGGTGTCGGGATCGATCAGTCGGGCCTTGACCCAGCGACCACCCTGTACGGTTTCACCCGGTAGGACCCTCGCGATCGAGACGAGTAGGCCAATGTAGTAACCCTCCACGGGCATCGATAGATACTGATCGTTCATCTTCTCTTCTTTCGCAGCGGCTATAGATCCTAAGTCTAGCAGACCACGTCGTTCCAGGCAGACCTAGCCCGGACCCGCCTCACCGTATCCGGCCTAGAACCCCTCATCTTAGCAAGCATCCGCTGAGATAACAAACGATCATGTCGTTTACCAAGTTCGCCAGCCTCGAAGTCGCAGAGGTTCTCGATGTCAAGGGTTCGCCAACTAAGGCCAAGACGGCATCCCTCGACAAGCTTTCTGATTTCGATGCCTACAGAACCGAAGACGGGTATTTGTACGCCCGCATCCGGGCCATCTCTTCGAGGGTCAACAAGAACCATGACGGTTGGCCTTCCGTTGAGCTAGCCGGTGGTCCCGAGGCGTTCGAGCGCATCGCTAAGCAGTCCGGGCTCGGCTCTCGTACGGCCCGTGTGACGGTGGCCGCTGATTCGAAGGCGAAGTACGGCTACTCCACCTTCCTCGGCAAGCCGATCTTCGTGGACCACAACAACTCGGACCCCGGTCGCGCTCGTGGAGTCATCGTTGACGCCAAGCTTCATATCGAGGATCACAAGACGGCCGCCGAACACGACTCCTACTACGACGGCGCTCCCGACAACCACCAGCCACCGACCTGGGTAGAGCTTCTTCTTGAGGTCGATGCGAAGTCCTTCCCGCGTCTAGCCGCCGCCATCATCGAAGGCTCGAACGATCCCGACAAAGGCATCGACGGATTCTCCATGGGCTGCTTCGTTCCTGGCACTCCCATCACTCTGGCTGACGGTACTCGTAAACCGATCGAAGCCATCGAACTAGGTGACGAGGTTCTTACGCACACAGGCAAGACCGAGCTTGTCACTTACCTGATGAAGCGGAAGCACGAAGGATCGATCTACCAGATTGATACCTACGGAGCCGCACAGGCGATGCTACTGACCGAAGAGCACCCGGTATGGACGAAGAATGGCTGGGTTGAAGCTAAAGACATCAAGGAGGGAGATCACGTTCTTACTCCTCGCCTTGCGACTCAGGGTCATCCAGGATCGTTCGCGTTTGCACGTCTACTTGGTTACTACCTAGCCGAAGGTAATCTGATGCGTGACAAGAAGCGATTTGTCGATGGTCGTCCTGTGTCCGTCGAATGGAACTTTCATGCCGATGAAGTTGAATTCGTTGAGGAAGTTCAAACCCTTCTTGATGCGATTGGATATCGAGCCGCTGGTCCGTACGTCAAGAACGGTTGCGCTACCATCCGATGCAACAGTCCTGAGCTAGCGCAACGATTCCTAGATTACGGCAATCAATACTCTTGGGCTAAGAGACTTCATCCCGAAGTGATGAGTTGGAACGTTGACAATCAGCGAGCACTTCTATCGGCCTACTTCAACGGCGATGGGCACTTTCGTCACGAAGGTCGAGTAGAGGTCGGTACCGCATCTAAGACGCTCGCTGAGCAGCTACAGGTGCTCGCTACTCGGGTTGGCTATCGCATGACACCTCCGGTCAAACAACACTCTCCTTCGGCTGCCCACAAGCATCCCAAGTATTCGATGCAGGCGACACTTGTAAAACCCGACTCTAGAACCGAAACCAATTGCCATCTTGACGAACAGGGTCTATGGCGACGAGTTACCAAGACTTCAATCAAGGAGTACGACGGTCATGTCTACAACTTTGATGTCGAAGGTGATGACTCGTACGTTGCTGCTGACTGCGCTGTTCACAACTGTGATGTTGAGAAGTCCGTCTGCAACATCTGCAAGAACGCAGCTTCGTCCCCGGACGAGTACTGCAAGCACGTCAAGCTCAAGGGTCACGAGTTCCCGGTCACTGATCCGAAGACCGGGAAGAAGACCTCGAAGAAGAGCTATGAGGATTGCTACGGTATCAAGTTCTTCGAGATTTCGGCCGTCTTCGATCCGGCTGACGAGACCGCCTTACTTCGAGAGGTGCGCTCCTCCGTACAGAAGGAGGGAGAGGCTCTGTTCCCGCCGTGCCCCAACTGCGGTGAAGTCGCTGGCTTCGAGAACTACCCCTGGGCCAACAACACGATGTGGTGCAAGAATTGTCAGCACCTGATCAGTCCTGAGGATCTCGCCGGTCTCTTCAACACTCAGAGTCTCGATGTTATGGCTCTGCCCGAGACGGGTCACCCGCTTGGTGACCACGTCGGCAAGAAGTCCGAGTACCTTGGCGAAGAGCCACATGTTCAGCCGATTGAAGGTGAGAAGTACATCGATCAATTCCGAGGACCCGAGCCATCCAATCGAGTCGCCTGTCCCGAGTGCCAGGGTAACGGCTGTCCCGCCTGTAACATGACTGGTGAGGCACAGGCAACTGGGGGCACCGATGGCTTCATCACTCCGTATCGAATCGGACCTGATGACGGTACACATGCGCCGTATGAGAACTACAACGGTATTCGCAATCAGGGCTCAGTCAAGACTGCGCAGGCACCCGAGCCTGACTCCAATCTTCTACATGTACCTGAGTCCGTAGAC